>OGON01000427.1_pt1 | contig 34652 bp, 37 predicted proteins | sample 1552671 | NCBI WGS metagenome assembly OGON01 (sample SAMEA2580136, study PRJEB22360) | human gut metagenome | biome: human gut; feature: human-associated habitat; material: faeces | place: Denmark | collected 2008/2010 | reverse complement strand
CTCATTCCGCACCTGTTCTTGATATTTCACTGAAGAATCTTCACGCTCTGTAATTAATGAAAGGGAAAATGATACACAATGACTGGTTCGAAACGAAGAGAAGAATTAATTAATACAATAAAAAGTAGCACTTCACCAATTTCCGGTAAGACTCTGGCACAGCTTTATGATGTCAGCCGTCAGGTAATCGTGCAGGATATCGCTCTGCTTCGTACCGCAGGTTATGACATTATCTCTACTAATCGTGGATACATTTTGAATGCTCCGCATACAATTACAAGAGTATTTAAAGTTAGTCACACAGATGCTCAGACAGAAGATGAACTTTACTCGATTGTGGATTTGGGCGGCACTGTTGTAAACGTAATGGTCAATCACCGGGTATACGGTCATATGGAAGCCCCACTTGGCATTTCTTCCCGATTAAAAGTAAAGGCATTTATCGATGATATTAAGAACGGCAAGTCAAGCCCTCTTAAAAACATCACATCTAACTACCATTACCATACAGTAGAAGCAGATTCCGAAAAAACACTCGATCTGATTGAAAAAACACTTGAAGAAAAAGGATACTTAATTACAGAAGTATAAGTATTTTGTATGATTACAAAAGTGTACTTGTCTGTATTTCATTTTGTAAAGACTCAAAATAATGCTTCATAATTAAAGAAACGGACAACGCATATCATTCCGGAGTTGTCCGTTTTTTAAATATATAATAACTTCTATGGATTTCACAGCCGATTCTATATATTCCTGCTTTTACTTTTCAGTGGTATCTATTATAATGTAATGATACCAGAGTCAAAAGTCAGAAAGCCGATGCAAGCTTGCTTGCAAGAGGATTTTTGACCTTTTGACCCCAACATCATTTGATTCAGAACGCACAAAAAGCGACAGCCTGATCTACACTTTGTATTTCAGGAACTGCCGCTTTTCTTTTCAGTATCGGTTGCATCCGGTTCTCCAAATCTGTATTGCCTACTATCAGACTTCTCGTTTTATTCAGCCAAAAGCACGTATTCCGGGACTAATCCTCATCCCTTAAAATATCTACAATCTTTAACAGCTTTCTCTTCTCATCTGCCGTACACGCACCGTATTTTCTCAGCATCTCTTCATCCATCATTTCATTCTCTGTGGATTCACCAACCAGATATCCCAATGACACATTCAGTACAGATGCCAACTCACATGCCAATGACAGGCTGATATTATTCACTCTGTTATTCTCAATCTTGCTTATATATCCAACACAGGCATCTACAGCTTCCGCCAACTGCTCCTGCGTCATTTTATTCTTCACTCTCAGTTCTTTTACTCTTTTGCCAATCGTCAATTTCACATGCTCTCCGCCTTTTGAAATATAATACAATTATTATATGACTTTAATGCATGTTTTATAATCGAATATAATTCAAGTCCTATGGTAATATATTACATTTTTCAACTACACTATGCTACATATGGGTTGTCGCATAATTTCCACATTATAACCGTGTATCGAATTAGAGAAGTGACAGATATTATTTTTATCGAATCCATAAATTTGATTCATTTAACATTGTATGTTATCCTGTACAAAATCAGAGCTCAACGACAAAAATAATATTTTATCCCTTTACTTCCACTCTACATTTGTGGTACTTTTGTAGATATGACTTACTCAGGCAAAACATTTGACGAAGAAGTCTAACACAACATCCTATTATTTACAGCAGATTGGAGATAACTATGGCACAACTCAGCGCATTTGATGTATTAGGCCCTAATATGATCGGCCCTTCAAGCTCACATACAGCGGGCGCAGCCGTGATTGCTTATCTCGCCCAGAAGATGATCAACGGCCCTATTATAAAAGCAACATTTACGCTGTATGGTTCCTTTGCCCATACCTATTCCGGCCACGGTACAGACCGTGCGCTTTTAGGCGGGTTACTTGGTTTCCATACAGATGACAAACGTATCCGGGATTCTTTCCGAATCGCATCCGAACGCGGCATTGAATATCATTTTATACCGAATGACACCGTCACCGATATTCACCCAAACTCTGTGGATATCCTGATGGAAAATGAAGCCGGAACAACCATGCTTATCCGTGGTGAATCCCTTGGCGGCGGCAAAGTACGTATTTCCAGGATCAACAATGTTGAAGTTGAATTCACCGGTGAATACAGTTCCGTTATTGTGGTACACCAGGATCAGTTAGGTCTTGTTGCGCATATCACTGCCGTTCTCAGCCATTTCGGAGTCAACATTGCCTTCATGCGTCTGTTCCGCGAATCCAAAGGTCAGACGGCCTACACCCTTGTTGAAGTCGACGGAGACCTTCCGAAGGGTATTAAGGAAATGATCTCTGACAATCATTATGTACACGACGTTATGATTATCGAACCATAATCCGGGAGGAACACAACATGGATTTTAAAAAAGCTGCAGAGTTATTATCTCTCTGCAAAGAATATGACAAACCCATCTCTCAGATCATGATGGATCGTGAATGTGAGATGACAGAAAAGCCTCTGGATGAAATCAGATCCAGAATGGCTGTCTCCCTTCAAATCATGAAGGATGCCACCAAAGAAGCCATCAACCAGCCTTCCCAGTCCATGGGCGGTCTGATTGGCGGTGAAAGCAGAAAACTGTCTGACTTGCAGTCCTCCGGGAAAAATATTGCCGGCAATCTGCTTTCCAAAGCGATTGCCTACTCTATGGGTGTGCTGGAAGTCAATGCTTCCATGGGGCTCATCGTTGCCGCACCGACAGCCGGCTCATCCGGTGTTATTCCAGGTGTCCTTCTGGCACTTCAGGAAGAATATGATTTCACCGATGACCAGATCATCGACGCACTCTTCACCTGTTCTGCCATTGGCTATCTTGCCATGCTCAATGCAACCGTTGCCGGTGCCGTCGGCGGATGTCAGGCCGAAATCGGCGTTGCTGCCGCAATGGCCGCTGCCGCTGTTGTCGAGTTGATGGGCGGAACACCGGAACAATGTACAGATGCCGCCTCAACAGTGCTTATGAACATGTTGGGTCTTGTCTGCGACCCGGTGGGTGGCCTGGTAGAATATCCATGCCAGAACCGAAATGCATCCGGTGCATCCAACGCCATTGTGGCCGCTGAAATTTCCCTTGCAGGTATTCACCAGCTGATCCCGCTGGATGAAATGATGGATATCATGTATACCGTCGGAAAAAAACTGCCTGCTGAACTGCGCGAAACGGCCCTTGGCGGATGTGCATTATCCCCAAGTGCCTGCGCAAAATGCAAAATTAAACATTAAATACAGATAGTCTAAAAGACCAGTCCCGTCATTCAACGGAACTGGCCTTTTATATAATAAACGCTATTCTATTACATGATCAGATAAACAACTGCTGCTGAAATCATGATCTGAATGATGGCAAATCTGAACACAGCCTGTGTGTTGGACCATCCCATCACCTTACGGACATGATCATGCAGCGGTGTTCTTGTATTCACAAGAATCCTGATCTTCAGGAAGCGAAGCAACGATACCTTCAGAAGACCGAGACCGCCGTCCAGAATCAGTACAATCGCTACAGGGATATAAATAAATGGGCTTCCCGTCTTCAGGGCTGCAATACTGATGAAAAAGCCCATGGCTCTTGAACCTGCATCGCCCATCATCAGCTTACTCGGTGTTGCATTAAACCAGAGATAAGCCAGAATACAGATGACAAACAGCAAAATCGTATGGGAGAAGACCGGATCCATTCCCTTGATCTGATCCACCATATACAAACTGATCAATGTGATGATCGTCAGCGTACCGGACAGACCATCCACACCATCACTGCAGTTTGTCACATTGATGGATACCCATACAAGAACAACGGTCAGAATACCGAAGATCACCGGAGGGATCGTGATACTGCCGCCGAAGATTGCAAACTCTACAACGTTGCTGTTAAAGTTCAAAAATGTAATGGCAACCATGACCGCAATGGCGAAATCCAGAAGCCCTTTCTTGAGTTCTCCCCAAGGGGCTCTGGAACAATCGTCCAGAAATCCTGTCATCATGGCGGCTGCCAGTAATACAAGGTAAATAATAATCTCTGTATTCAGCTCGCAGAATAAAACAACTGATACGATAAATACAAGGATAAATATAAATCCTGCACCTCTCGGCTTTCCCGCAGACAGGGCACCGTTCACAGCGAACTCTCTTCCCTGATCCTTCGGCAGTCTATCATTGCACTTGACAAGGAGCAGACAGGTCATTATAAAAGCAAATACCAGACCGGCCAGTGCCATTATATTCGCCGGCACACCATTAAACAACATGTTTATCATTAGCTCTTTCCTCTCTCTCATTCTAAATCAGGCCTCTCCGGCATAAAATACATGTCTGCCCGGCAGTCATGCGTCTTATCCGACCCCAGCATATTTCAAAGGCTTCCTTGTAGGTTTCTAGCCAATCAATGCGCCAAGCGCGCCAAAAAGTCCCGCACTTGCAGCTCCCATGATAATACCTGCCAGGAGTACACCGCACATAACAGCCACCACACTGGACTTGAAATCCATATCCAGAAGACTGGCTGCCAGAGTTCCCGTCCAGGCACCTGTTCCCGGAAGCGGAATGCCCACGAATAATAAAAGCGCCACAAACAAACCTCTGCCTGCCTTCGCCTGAAGCTTCTTGCCGCCCTTCTCGCCTTTCTCAAGGCAAAAACTGAAAAATCTGCCGATGACCGGCTTATCAGCTCCCCAGACCAGTATCTTTCTCGCAAACAGAAAGATAAAAGGGACCGGCAGCATATTGCCGATAATGGCTGTGATATAGGCCGGCAGTCCTATTCCGGTGGCATAAAGAATGGAGCCGCGGAGTTCAATCAGCGGCACCATTGAAATTAAAAATACAATAATATAATTCATCATCTTTCCTGCACCTCTGCAATTCTACTATAATACCCATCCTACTCAAATCGAACATAAGCTATTCTATCACAAATATGCAGGAAATCAAACCTTTTCATTTAAAGAATCTGCTCTTTAGCTAAATGTAAGCCAAAATGAAGCTTAGCTGACCACATTCTGAGGTCTGCCCTCGTCAAACGCCTGAATATTGGCAGCCAGGATAGACACCAGTCTCTGACGCGTCTCAAGGCCCTTCCAGCCCATATGCGGCGTCAGAATAACATTCGGCATATCATAAAGCGGATTATCCTGTACCGGCGGCTCTGTCTCCTGTACATCCAGACCTGCACCGGCAATTCTCCCCTCTTTCAGCGCTTCGATCAGCGCCGGTTCATCAATAAGGGCACCGCGTCCGGTATTAATAATGTAAGCTGTCGGTTTCATCATGGCAATGGTCTCTTTGTTGATCATATGTCTTGTCTGCGGTGTCAGCGGACAATGCAGACTGATATAATCACTCTGTTTCAGCAATTCTTCCAAGGAGACGTACTTAAGATTATCCTCATCGGCTCTCGGTGTCCTTGTATAAGCAAGTACTTTCATGCCAAGGGCCTGTGCCACCTTGATCACTTCACGTCCAATAGTTCCGGCTCCCACAACACCCAGAACCTTGCCATTGACTTCCACATGGCTGACCTGCATACATTTTGTAAAATTGCTTCGGTCTCCCCTGGCCAGCATTGCCTGCTGGATCTGCATGGAGGAACTGAGATTCAGAATCATCATAATCGCTGTATGGGCCACACGTTCTGTGCTGTAAGCCGGAATATTGCATACCGTAATACCTCTGGCCCTTGCAGCTTCAATATCGATATTGTTGTATCCTGTTCCGGCCTCACAGATCAACTGAACAGAATCCGGAAAACGGGCAATTGTATCGCCGTCAACGGGCATCTCCTTCGTCACAACAACATCCATCCCCTGCACACGTTCAAGAATCTGATCCTGCTCTGTAGAAGCATATTCCTTGACCTCAGATGATAAAACGGACAGATCCAGCTTGCCATCGTAATTCATCCTCTCTGAATTCAAAACAACCGTCTTTAATCCCATAAAAATCCCCCTTTCAGTAAATTCAGATGGTGCAAAATGCTTCCTTGTTCTTCGAAAACATCTAAATTAACAGTTCACCGCAGGTACGTTTCCGCTGCACAACATCTGCAACGGTACTAAGGCGCTAAAAAACAGCGCCTAAGGACCGGCGATGTTGAACCACCTGCTGCGAACTGTTAATTTAGATGTTTATCCAAGAATAACAAGCGTTTTGCTATTTTCTGAATATCCATAAATCAAGTCATCTCATGAAAATGATTTTCCATATACTTTATTTTAGCAGATTTTATATAAGATTGCCATAGGGAAAGCGGCCGCATTAAATAATAAATCGATTGCGGTTCAAAAACTAAAAATGGGATTCCAAAAGAGCAATATTAATACTTATGACCGCAATCATTTCATTATTCAGCGGCCGCCCTATTTCACGCCGTGGCTCAGGATAAATTGCTTCCACGGCTCAATCTTATCCGCCTGCAAATGAACACCATCAAAGGTGGAATCGGCTTTTAATGCACCGTTCTCATCATCCAGAACTTCATTATAATCCAGATAAAAAATCGTCTTGTTGTCCGCCAGTTTTTTAAGCCCCTTATTGCGGGCGTTGATTTCTGTATTGTTGATCACTGTACCCTCTGCATCCTTCTCGGCGGATACATGAATAATAGACTCCACGAAGATCAACGCATTCGGCTGAAGTTCCCTGATACGCGCCACAACCTTTTTGAACTGCTGGTAATAGGTTTCCGCTGTACCGGTTCCCAGTTCATTCACTCCCAACATGATATAAACTTTGCCGAACTGTTTATTCTGAAGTTCCTCATCAATGGTCCTGTCTTCATCATCCGGCACCACATCCATGATATCCCAGATGTTAGTTCCAGTCTTAACATAGTACGTCGTATTCTCCCATCCCGCATACATTTTCAATGTATCCGTTCTGGAATCACCGATAAACACCGCATCATCCAGATAACTCTGATCCACATCCGTAAACGGTCCGCCTTTTTTGGCGGCCTGCTGTTCCTTCGTTCCCTGGGCATCCGCTTTCAGCAGTGTCGGATGCTCTGCTGCCTTCTGGGTCCATGTACCAAGGACATCCGCCGCCGTTGCCTTCCCTGTATAATTCTTATAGGCCTCGATCGCACGCTGTCCGCCAAAGTAAGGGCCGCCAATAAGGCAACAGATGATCAAAAGCATCGTCATCGGGTACTTTCTGGCCCAATCGATCCATCCACGCATCCTCTGCACCTCCTAAAATCTGAAATATAAAAACGGATTGCTGGCTGCTGTCTGCATCTTATAGACACACAGACCAAACAGGACAAGGAGAATCAAAATTGTCAGCGGCCTGTTCTTATTCTCACGGTATTTCCCATAAGGCCACGCCGTCGAAAAGATAAAGGCCAACACCAGATAAATACCATACTGCCGTACAGTCTGCTCAAACAGATCCAGATTCATTGTCCAGTAACCGGCATCACTCAAATGTCCGAACATCTGCATCAGATAGGTTTTGACTGCACTCAGATTATCCGATGCAAAAATTACCCATCCGGTCACCACTGCCGGAAATGTGAAACACCATCCGACAACAGGATATTTCTCAAAAAATCTCAGCAAAAACAGCTTTTCTATCATCAACAGGGCAAAATAATACATGCCCCACAGAATAAAGTTCCATCCGGCGCCATGCCATAACCCGGTCAAAGACCAGACCACAAACATATTGAACAGCATTCTGACTTTGCCGTGACGGCTGCCGCCGAGAGGAATATAGACATAATTCTTAAACCATCCGCTGAGAGTCATATGCCAGCGACGCCAGAAATCTGTAACAGAAGTCGCCATATACGGATGCCGAAAGTTTCTGGGAATTCGAAATCCCAGCATTTCTCCAAGCCCCATAGCCATCATAGAATAGCCCTGGAAGTCAAAATAAATCTGAAAGGTATATCCCAGTGCTCCCAGCCAGACCATCGGAACAGACGCTGCACTGACACCTGCCGTCTGAACCTGATTCCACAAAATCCCAAAGGTATTCGCCAACAGCATCTTCAGACTCAGACCAATGATAAAGGTCTTAATACCATTTTCCATATGGCGCCAGCTCAAAGCACGCTTTTTCAGCTGCGCTGACACATCATGATACAATACAATCGGACCGGCGATCAACTGAGGAAACATACTCAGAAAAGCGCCCAGATCAACAAAACGTTCCTCCGGCTTCACCTGACCTCTGTAAACATCAATGGCATAAGCTGCAATCTGGAAAGTATAGAAACTGATGCCTAAAGGCAGCGATACCTCCGGTGCATTCACATGGGGCAGCTTCACACTGCTTCCCCTGTCCGCCAGCCAGACGGCCAGATGATTCCAGTTGGCTACAAAAAAATCCATATATTTAAATATAAACAGCATGCCAAAGCCATACGCAAGCATGACCACCAGACAAATCCTCTGACATTTCCGGCTTTTTCCCTGGGAATACCTGGTCAATGCGTAATGGATCACCAGCGAAACAAGAATCAGCCAGAAAAACCGATGTTCACCATAGGCATAAAAAAACAGGCTTCCCAAAAACAGTATCAGGTTGCCATATTTTTCCGGAACAGTATAATAAATCAACAAAAAAATCGGCATAAACAGAAATATGAATTCTATACTGCAAAATAACATCGTCTTACAAATCCTTTCTGTAACTGTTATTTCAAGCCGGACACACACACAACTTGATCAGCATTGACTATCATACCACTGAATACGCCGAAAAAAAACCTTTTTTTTACGCTATTTTTGATTTATGATTCAAATTTGCCAAGGAATTCCTTCATTCGAGGATTTTCTGAATTAAACACGTCTTCCGGTTTGCCTTCCTCAACGATCACACCCTTGTCCATGAAAACCACATAATCCGACACATTTTTGGCGAAATTCATCTCATGGGTAACAATGACCATTGTCATCTTTTCTGCTGCCAGATTCTTAATAATCTTCAGGATCTCACCTGTCAGCTCCGGATCCAGCGCAGATGTCGGTTCATCGAAGAACAAAATCTTCGGTTTCATTGCCAGTGCTCTTGCAATAGATACTCTCTGCTGCTGACCGCCGGACAGCTGATAAGGATAGGCATTCTCCTTGTCCTCAAGGCCCATTTTCTTCAAAAGTTCTCTTGCCTCTGCATAAACTTCGGATTTATTTCTTTTCTGCACTCTCAATGGGGCATCCGTAATGTTTTTTATGACGGAATAATGCGGAAACAGATTGAAATTCTGGAAAACAAGTCCATAGTAACTATGGATCTTCTTCAAATCCGCCGCCTTGGCATACACTGCATGTCCGTCCTTGCTGAAAGCCGCCTTATCCCCAAGATAAATAATCTCTCCGTCATCAATGGTCTCAAGCATCGTCGCGCACCGCAGCATGGTAGACTTACCGGAACCGGAGGGCCCGATAATACTCAAAACTTCACCTTCATCCACATGAATAGATATATCTTTCAGGACTTCCTGCCCATCAAAGCTTTTCTTAATATGGTTCATTTCCAGTAAACGCATGGGCTCTCCTCCTATCTGTAATAATCCATTTTCTTTTCAAGATAATCAAAAATTGTTTTGACTACCGGATTTTCGGTCTCGAAATGCCCGGCGGCAACAAGAGTAACTCCGCAGGCGGCCGCACCCAAGAATTCATGGTGGGCAACGTCGCCGGAGACAAGCGCCTCGCAGCCGAACGCGAGCGCATCGGAGAAAAATTCGCCGCCCGCGCCGCCGCACAGGGCGACTCGCTTTATGCTTCTGCCGCCGTCGCAATAGCGAACATGGCAGCAGAGTCTCTGCGAGACAAGCTCCGCAAAGCGTTTTGGCGAAAGCTCTTCTTTGAGCTCACCCGCTCTGAGAAGCATCGTTCCGGCATTCGGGGACGGAATTTTGCGAACATTCTCAAGCCCCAAGCACTGCGTCAGAACATCGTTGACGCCGCCGTCCGCACAATCGAGATTTGTATGGGCGCAGATGGCGTTCATGCCGTATTTTGCTAATAAATAGACAGGATCGTGCGCCCCGAGATTTTTTATCGGATGAAAAATGACCGGGTGGTGGCTTATTATAAGCTGCGCCCCGGCTTCGTGCGCTCTTTCAACGGCATCTGGCGTTATATCGAGCACAACGGCAGCCTTTGTGACCTGCGCCGAACTTTCGCCGACGAGCAGACCGACATTGTCCCACTGCTCATGGACATCAAACGGGCAGAACGCATCAAGAGCGTTATAAATATCACCGACAACAGCCATCACTTTTCTCCTCCGTTCAAAAAGCTTTCCATACCGAGGCAAGCTTTTTCGCAGTATTCCGCCTCGTCGAGTTTGAAGTTCGCTTCACGCAGAGACGACGCGCGTATTTTAAGCCGCTTATGCTGTCTCTCAACGAGTTTTCGCGCGATATCATCGTTTGGATCGAGCTTTCCGTAGAACGCATATCCCTGCGGGAAAACTTCTATTTTTCCCGAATATTCGGCACATATGACTGAATATATGCGCCCGTCATCGCGGCAGGTGCGCTCTTCGATTATATCAAAGCCGTTATTGCAAAGAAACGATCTTACTTCTTCGGCATGGGACATCGGCTGAAGTATCAGCCTTATATTTTTGTTTTTTACCCACTCGGTACGCTCGAGCAATTTGGCGATAAGTATTCCGCCCATTCCTGCCATTATTATATCGTCCGCCTCGCCAGCCGAAAGCTCATCGAGACCGTCGGAGAGACGCAGGGTTATTTTATCCGAAATGTTCCAGCGTTCGAGCGTCTCCGCAGCGTTTTCAAGCGGGCCTTTTCGCAGATCGCAGGCGAGCGCACGCGGACAGATACCGTTCAAAACAAGGTATGACGGAAGATAGGCGTGGTCGGTACCGATATCGGCAACGACCACGCCTTTGCGAACCATATCAGACGCCGTTTTCAGGCGGGGTGAAAGCACGATCATTTACTTGGAAGCGAGATACTCATTGATCTCGGCAACAAGTGAATCGACATCAACGCCGTGAACCATGCACGCCTGCTCAACGCTCTCGCCTCTGGAAGCGGGGCAACCAAGGCAGTGCATACCCATCTCAAGGAAGTACTTTGCGGTACCTCTGTCGGCGTCAAGTATATCTCCGATAAGCATATCTTTTGTAATTTCGGTCATAATACAACTTCCTTTCCTGTTTATACTTTCATTTTACCACAGTTTTGGCGGCATATCAATTATTTTCAAGCTTTTCGCGGTCGATGATAACGGATTCTATTATATACCTCGGGCGACGTTTGGTCTCGGTGTATATCTTGCCGATATACTCGCCGATAATACCGAGCATAAACAGCTGAAGTCCGCCGAGTGCCCACACAGAAGCTCCGATACTCGCCCAGCCTGCAACAGCGCGGCCTGTTGCCTTGCTGACGATGCAGTAGATAAGCATCGCAAGACATACAAGCAGAGAGAATATACCGAGAGTTGTTGCTATCTTGAGCGGTCTGACGCTGAACGAGGTTATTCCCTCAAAGGCGAACGAAAGCATCTTTTTCAGCGGATATTTTGACTCGCCGGCAAGGCGCTCTTTACGCTCATACTCAACCGTAGAAGTCTTGAAGCCTATCTGCGGCACTATTCCGCGCAGGAACAAATTTACTTCGTCAAACTCGCTCAGCGCGTCGAGAGCGCGGCGGCTCATGAGTCTGTAATCGGCGTGATTGAAAACTATCTCAACGCCCATTGCCGCCATAAATTTATAAAATCCCTCTGCGGTGAAACGCTTAAAGAATGTATCGGTTTTGCGCGAAGAACGCACGCCGTAAACTATGTCGTCACCGGCGATAAAATTGTCCACCATTTTTTCAATGGCGTTGACATCATCCTGAAGGTCGGCATCGAGACTTATCACGGCATCGGCGTATTTTTTTGCAGTCATAAGACCCGCAAGAAGAGCGTTCTGATGTCCCTTGTTGCGCGAAAGGTTTATGCCGGCAAAAATGCCGTCACCGGTGCAAAGGGTACTTATTATATTCCATGTGTTATCCTTCGATCCGTCGTTGACAAAAGCTATTTTGCTTTCCGGCGATATTTTACCGTTTTCGATCATTGAGCTCATGACATTCTTCAGCTGCTTTGATGTCTCCGGTAAAACTTCTTCTTCGTTATAGCACGGTACAACAAGCCATATTGTTTTCATTTTATCTAATCTCCGTATTTTTATTTGACTGTACATCAATATTACATCGTTAATATACCATTCCTGTTCTCTTTTGTCAATAAAGCTCGACATTTATTCACAAAGATAAAAAGAGTGTTGCAATACAGGTGATTTTATGCTTTAATATACTGGTGCAACTTTTTTACAAAAAATTTTATCAGAATGAGGGATCTTTAATGGAGAAAAAACGAAGCAGCTTTACAGGGCGCGTCGGTTTCGTTCTGGCGGCGGCAGGTTCTGCAGTCGGACTCGGAAACCTTTGGCGTTTCCCCTATCTTGCGGCAAAATACGGCGGCGGTATCTTCCTGCTCGTCTACATTATTCTCGCGATAACATTCGGCTTTGCACTGATGGTGACTGAAATTGCCATCGGCAGAAAGACCGGGCTTTCCTGCATCAGCGCATATAAGAAGCTTGACAAGCGTTTCGGCTTCATGGGCTGGCTGTCCGCACTCGTGCCTGTTATTATAACCCCCTACTACTGCGTTATCGGCGGCTGGGTCATCAGATATTTCGCCGAGTTCGTTTCGGGTCACGGCAAGGATCTTGCCACAAGCTCCGCCGATTTCTTTTCGAACTTCATCGGAATGAAGGGCGGCATAGTTGACAACCCAATGCTCTGGTTCATCATTTTCGTCGCGCTCACCTCTGCCGTCGTTATATTCGGCGTTGAGAAGGGCATCGAAAAGGTCAGCAAAGTAATGATGCCGATACTCGTTATACTCTGCGTGGTTATCGCAGTTTTCGCGCTAACAATTGACGGCGCGCTCGCGGGTCTCAAATATTACCTGCTGCCCGATTTTTCAAAGTTCTCCTCCGCAACCGTTCTCGGTGCGCTCGGTCAGCTGTTCTATTCGATGTCGCTGGCAATGGGTATCATGATAACCTACGGCTCATATATGAAGAAAGAGGACAACATCGAAAAGAGCGTGCGCCAGATCGAGATATTCGACACCGGTATAGCTCTTCTCGCGGGTCTTATCATCATTCCCTCGGTCGTCGCATTCAACGGCGGTTCGGCTGACGGAATCAACGCGGGCCCCGGTCTTATGTTCATCACCCTGCCCCAGGTCTTCAACGCCATGGGATCAATAGGCGGTGTGGTCGGCACGCTGTTCTTCCTGCTCGTTTTCTTCGCGGCAATCACTTCTTCCATCTCCCTCATGGAGACGGTCGTTTCGATGGTCAGAGACAAGTTCCACTGGAACCGCGTAGTCGCGACTGTCGTTGTTACATTGTGTACTGTAGCCATCGGCTCGCTCTCCGTCCTCGGCTACGGTCCGCTTGCAAACTTCAAAATTTTCGGCATGCAGATGCTCGATTTCTTCGATTTCATCTCGAACTCCGTGCTCATGCCCATCGTCGCTTTCCTGACCTGCATTCTTATCGGTCATGTTGTCGGCACAAAGGTCATCGCGGACGAGGTCGGACTTTCCGCCAAATTTACTGGCGAGAAGTTGCACCGCGTGATGATAAAATGGGTAGCCCCGATTCTTCTCGTTGTTATCCTCGTCGCGCAGGTTCTTTCCGCCTTCGGCATCATCACGATCTGACAGATAAAATTAACGGCGCACCGTCTGAAAAAATCAGGCGGTGCGCTTTTTTGCTATAAGATAGACGGAGATATAAATACACACGCAGAGCAGAGTGAAGTTGTTTCCTGTTTTTATGAGCAAAATTATCCCGCACACGGTCAGAGGAATCAGCAAAACGGCGGCAAAGATATCAACTACCCTTTCAGCCGTGTGCTCCTCATGTTTGAGCAGCAGCAAGCTTTTGAGTGCCGCCGCGCCATCCATCGGCTCAACAGGCAGGAGATTGAAAACACCTATCCCCGCGCTCAGAGCCGCAAGCTTCAAGGCATTGGGATACACACGCGCAAACGGCAGAGCGGCAAGCGAAACGATAAAATTCGCCGCAGGTCCCGCAAGGGCGCAGACAGCCTCACGGCGGTAATCGAGGCACACTTCTCCCCTCTCTATCCTCATGCCGAACACGCCGAGAATTATCGCATCGGGCGGCGCGGAACAGAGGGTCAAGAGCAAAATATGCCCCGCTTCATGCAGAGCACAGCATAAAAATATAAGCAGCGCCGTTCTGCTTTTGTCGAGCATAAGAATAACGGCGGCGGACGCGGCGAACGGAAAGCCTAAATCAATGCGGGTCGTTTTTATATAAAAATGCATCAGATATTTCCACTGAAAAGCAGACGCGCGGGATCGTATTTGAGCCCATTTATCCGCACTTCAAAATGAAGATGCGGTCCGGTTGCCATGCCCGTTGAGCCAACGAGAGCTATCGTCTCGCCCTGGCGAATAACCGCATTCATGGGCGCCAATATCTCGGAACAGTGGCAATAAAATGTTTCAAGCCCGTCCGCATGGGTCAGGCGAATATACTTGCCGGCTATCTCATCCTCGCCGACCTTGGTGACAGTGCCGTAAAATGCGGCGGAAATCGGACTCCCCTGCGCCGCCGCAATATCAAGCCCCGAATGTAGCGACGCTTCGCCCGTAAACGGATCTTCACGCCTGCCGAACGGCGAACTGACCCTGCCGCTGACCGGCATATGCGCGCTCATCGTTGTGTAATAAGGCGAAAAGCTCATTCTATACGCCTTTACATTGAGCTCCGACGAGCCTTTGCCGAGACTTTCGGTGCTCGTTTCTGAATCTTTATCACTGTCGGCGAGCGCGCCAGCGGGTTCAAATACAAAGCCCGCGGCGCTCTTTATTTTTCCCCATGCTTCACGCGCGTTTATGCTGTACTGCATGGCGGATCTATATGTATTCTTAATTGTCTCAAAGCTTGCGGGAGACAGCTTGCGTATACCGAAAATCAGACCGACGGCGGCAGCGCAGATAATGAGCTGGAGCAATATAAGACGTGTCCCGGCGTCGCCGCTCTTTTCGCGTTTTGTATTCGGCTCAGCATCGAGCCCCATCTGCGCGCGATATTTTTCGCGCGTCATGCGTCCGTTTTCCGAGTCCATACATCCGCCTCCAAAATAGATATCATTTAAATCTATGCGGACAGGTCGGATAATATGAAAAGAGGCCGCCGCATTCAGATGCAGCAGCCCGAAATATCAAATTTTCTCAGCCCTTGAGACCGCGTTCCTGTCTGTCCATATCCTCAACGACGATATCGTATATCTCGCCGAGAGACGCGCAGTATTCAAGCACCTTCCACGGCTCATTGGTATGGAAATGAATCTTTATCAGCTCTTCGTCGCCGACGGCAAGCAGGCAGTCGCCTTTGAAATGCTCGGTGAAATAATCGTTTATAACATCTTCGTCAAGATCGTGGCCGTCGATAAGAAGCTGGGTATCGTATCTGAATTCAAGCATGATTTTCTCCTTTTGCGCCTTGTCATATATTATATCCCGGCATCGGCGGGATATCACAACGATATGTATTTTAACACAGGAACGCAAAAATGTATATAGACAATCTGTAAACATTCGAATAATTAAAGACCCGCCGAAACGGGTCTTTGATTTATCAATTATCAGTCCGAATATCCTGCGATAAATTCGCGGGTGCGCTCGGATTTTGGATTGTCGAACACCTCTTCGGGAGTTCCCTCTTCTTCGATAACTCCGTTATCCATGAAGATTATTCTGTCCGCCGCCTCACGCGCGAAGCTCATTTCGTGCGTGACGATAACCATCGTCATCTTTTCGGCGGCGAGGTCTTTTATGACCCTGAGAATTTCTCCGGTGAGCTCGGGGTCGAGTGCGCTCGTCGGCTCGTCGAAGAACAGAATCTTCGGTTTGAGAGCCATTGCTCGGGCTATCGACACGCGCTGCTGCTGACCGCCGGAAAGCTCGCAGGGATAGTTATTCATCTTCTCGCCGAGTCCGACCTTGCGAAGCAGGGCTTTGCCGTTTTCATCTATCTCGGCGAAGATAGCCTTGCGGTTCTTCTTGAAATCCGGGCGGCTCTTTGCATGGATTTTTGCGGCGAGAGTGACATTTTCAAGCGCCGTATACTGCGGGAACAGATTGAAGGACTGGAACACGAGTCCTATCTTGAGCTGATTCTCGCGCTGCTGCTGAGCGGAGAGCTTATCGGTATTGCTGCCGTCAAAAACAACGCCGCCGTCAACGGTTATTGAGCCGCTGTCCGCAGTTTCGAGCATATTGATGCAGCGCAGCAGGGTTGTTTTTCCGCTGCCCGATGAGCCGATTATAGCGAGGACATTCTTCTCCTCAAGAGAAAAGCTTATGCCTTTGAGAACCTCGGCATCGCCGAAGGATTTTTTGAGATCTTTAACTTCAAGTATAGCCATGATCAACCTCTGTAATAGTTAAGTTTCTTTTCGAGCGCATTGAACAGCAAAGTGAGAACTCCGCAGAAGATGAGGTAGAATATCGCGGTATAGAACAGCGGCCAGATTATGGCGTAGACTTTAACGATATTCTGAGCCGACATAATAAGCTCGCCGACTGCGATAACATTCGCGAGTGAAGTATCCTTGACGAGCGTAATTACCTCATTGCTCATCGGCGCCATGATACGCTTGACGACCTGGAACAGCACTACTTTGAAGAAGGTCTGGGTCTTCGTGAGTCCGAGCACCTGACCCGCCTCATACTGGCCGACCGGGATGCTCTCTATGCCGCCGCGGTATATCTCCGAAAAATACGCCGCATAGTTGATTATGAACGCTATGATAACGGCGATTATGCGCGACCTGAACGGCGTGCCGAACACGAGACCGGGAACGTAAAAGACGACCATAATCTGGAGCATCAGCGGCGTTCCGCGGATTACCCACACAAAAGCGCGGCTGATCCAGCGCAGGGGCTTGAAACGGCTCATCGAACCGAGAGCTATCGGCAGGCCGAGCGGTATAGCCGCGACGAGGGTTATAAAAAATATCAACAGCGTATATTTAAAGCCCCCGAGCAGCTGAGCGTTGACGCCGAGAAAATCCATTTATGTATCCTTCTTCCTTTGAGGTTATCTGACTTCGATATATATTAAACCATTTTTGAGCACAGCGCAAGCCCCGCCGCAGAAAATCGGCAGGACCTGCGTGATATTTAGTTTGTTGCTTTACTGAGCGATGACTCTGCCGGAGAGGTTATACTTTTCGGCAAGCTTTGCAAGAGTACCGTCATCGTAGAGCTCCTTGATAGCGGCGTTGATCTTCGCGGTGAGCTCGGTGTCGCTCTTGCGGATACCAACCGCATAGACTTCAGAATCTGCGCTCGAGATGACATCGACTATCATAAGATCGTCATAGTCGGTTCCCTCGCCGATGCTGCCCGCTGCGGTAACAGCATCGATTATCGCGATATCGGCGGTCTTGCTCTTGACTTCCATGAGCGAGGTGCCCTGATCCTTGACGGGAAGGTAGCTCTTGCTGAGTCCTGCGTCCGCCTTGACGGCTATCTCGCCTGCGGAACCTGCTTCTGCGACAACCTTAGCGCCGCTCATCGAAGCGAGATCCTTATACTTTGCGGCGTCAGCCTTGCGGATAACGGCGACCTGGGAGTTGTTCATGTAAGCGTTGGAGAAGCTGATCTGATTCTTGAGCTCATCTGTTGCGGTCATGCCGTTCCAGATGCAGTCTATGGTCTTGGAGTTGAGTTCGGTAACTTTCGAATCCCAGTCAATTTCCTGGAACTTTGCGGTCACGCCGAGCTTCTCGCAAACAGCCTTGGCAAACTCGGTCTCGAAGCCGACAAGCTCGCCGTTCTCCATGTAGTTCATGGGTCTGAAGTAAGTAATTCCGATGACCAGCTCGCCCTTATCTGCGATGTAGTCCCAATCGGTCTTATCGTTCTTCTTGCAGCCTGCAAAACCGAGTGCAAGCACGAGGGTCAGGACTGCGAGTACAAGTGCAACAATTCTTTTTTTCATGGTGTGTTCCTCCGTGTTGTTTAGTGTGATTGTATGATACCACGTTACTACGCTAAAGTCAACACTTTTTTTCAAAAATTTTTACTATCTGTGAAACGATCAAAAACGATTCATGCAAGCAGAGATTTTTATGCAAAACCACGGCATAGCAATACCTCCCGGTTCAAAGCCCGGGAGGTACGGTCATTTGTGACACACTCTCAGTGTTTTTTACCCTGTGCCGCGACTTTGTTTATTTTTGCGGCTATAACTTCGGGATCGCCGAGATACTGCTTGGATATTACATTAAAGTTGTCGTCGAACTCATAGACAAGCGGAACGCCGGTCGGGAGATTGACTTTCATTATCTCGTCCGGGGTCAGCTTTTCAAAATGCATGACGAGCGCACGCAGCGAATTGCCGTGCGCCGCGATAATGACGCGCTTGCCTTCGCGCATTTTCGGCGCGATCTCGTTTTCAAAATACGGAACGGTTCTTGCAATCGTGTCCTTGAGGCTCTCGCCGAGCGGAAGTTCTGACTTATCTTCGTCTCTGTACTGCGCCTGGTTGGCGGGATTACGCTCATCGGTAGGTTCGAGCACGGGCGGGCGCACATCGAACGAACGGCGCCAGATGAGCACCTGCTCCTCGCCGAACTTCTCGGCGGTCTCGGATTTGTTCAGCCCCTGAAGCGCGCCGTAGTGGCGCTCGTTGAGCTTGTATGATTTTATAACGGGAAGCCATGCCCTGTCCATGACGTCAAGCACTGCGTCGAGAGTATGGATGGCGCGCTTGAGATAAGACGTATAGCAAATATCAAAGTCATATCCGCCGTCGAGCAGGGCTTTTCCCGCAGACAGCGCCTCTTTTCTGCCGTTGTCGGAGAGGTCGACATCCGTCCAACCCGTGAAGCGGTTTTCAAGATTCCATTCGCTTTCTCCGTGGCGAAGCAACACAAGTTTCATTTTTACACAGCTCCTTTGTTTCAAGATAGCCGGAGTCTCCGACTCCCGCCTGCGGATATATTATACACCTTTTTGGTATGCAATGCTCCGCCTATTCATATTATTTAAAAATAATTTACAAATTCGCATGATTGCCACAGCCGGCTCGCCGATATTTTTCTTGAACAGCCTAATTCAAATGAGGTTTAACACGTATTTATCATAAGCAAACAGTCAAAAAAAGTATAAAAAGAGCCCGGAATTACCGAGGCTTGTCGTCGAAAGGCTAAACTTATGAAACAGTTTAGAAAATCATTAAAAAAAATCATAGCAATAGGAAAAAATTTTCAATTAAAAAGATATTGACAAGCGCCTGTCTGATACATTAGACTAAAAGCGTGGTCTAATACATTAGTCTATGGTGGCTCAGCATACAAGCAATTACAATGAGTGGGCAAGTAGCAGTAAAAACGGTTGGGATAATATCGGCGGTGACGGAGGTAAATATGCTCGAGTCAGAAAATAACAAATGAGGGATTAAAATGAAGAGTATATTAAAGAGAGTATTATTAGCTGCTTTATTATTAGTAAATTTATCAACGCTGCTGTTGGATTGGCAGACAATTGAGGGAATAACTTCACGCGATGGCGTACTTGTTCTTTCCGGTAATATTGTTTTATCAGGTGTTATTTTATGTATTTTCTTTTTGAGTTTATTGCTTTACAAAAAGTTAAAGACAATATGTTTTATAAGCGGCTTGTGCTCTCTTAGTATGTTGTTTGCACTTGAATTTTCCAAGTTTGAATCATACGGAAGATTTAATAACTCAGCGATAGGTGTCTATTTGGGATTATTGACTATGATAATTACTATTGCAGCATTTATCTTGTTGTTAAGAAAAGAAACATTTCTTGCTGATAAATAAAATAGGGAGGGTGTCAATATTAACACCCTCTTCCTATACTCTGTTTTTAAGCCCGCTCTCTGCGTCAGCGCGGCATACACGGCGGCAATGGGTTATACAAGGCTTGCCGCCGGGGCGCACTATCTGACCGATGTGGCGGCGGCCGCGATAATCGGATACACGGCGTTTGTGACAGTCAGATTTATTTACATAAAAGTTTCGGCGAAGATATAAAATAACACGGTACGGATTTCCGTACCGTGTTATTTATACAATAGTTATCTCTCGTTCGGAGAAATTACAGGCTTTCCGTCTCTGTCAAGCAGAGGCGTCATGCCGCCTGCATAGCCGTCGGCACGGAACAGATAATTCACTCCGGTCTCTTTATCGACCCAGATTTCCATCGTTGATAATCCGCCCTGCGAATAGACATTTTCGAATCTTTCGTTTTTGGCTTTAGGCATTATATTACCTTCGAAATTATTATTTTATCAGCACTGAGTATGCTGAGATTATCGAGCACATTTTTATTCGAGAGTGCGGCGGCGAGATCATCTGCGTCGCTCACACTCTCTTATTCTGCATTCCATGTATTAGGCTCCTGTTCTTCGGGTTTAGGCTCTGCGGGCTTGGGCGCGGCGGGCTGAGATGCCGCGGGAGCGCTTATACTTCTGACATACTGCTCAAGATCCGCGCCGTAACGCAGGACGAACGACAGGATTATCAGCACAATGCCGATAATTATACCCGTGTTTTCCGTCTCATAGGAAGATGATTCAAATCCGTAATATGTATAAACTGCGGCGGAAAGTATGGACACAACTACGGGCATAACGATACATATTATACCGAGACTTCTCATTTTATCGGCACCCTTGGCGGTGAACGGAGTTTTCTCGCGGAGTTCAAAGACCAGATAACTGCGGGCTATGACAAGAAGAATCACATCTGTCAAAGCTTCAAAGAACATCGAGAGAATGCCCGCAAGCGTCTCTTCTCTTGACACATCCGGCAGCTCTTCGGCTACCATTTGGAATATAACATTGCTGTTGAATGCGTACATTGAAACGAAGGCTGAGATTGTTGCGGCAGCCGCGATAAAGCAAACTACCATAGCGATCGTGACAAGCACTTTGAACACGCGACAGGCTTTCTGAACTTTCATCAAATTTTGCATTTTGTTTTCCTCTTTTCCTTTTATTTATATATTCCGGCAAAGCCAGTTTTCAACTATCAGGGCATCGGGCTGAGCCATGAACGGATGCTCGCTGTTTTCGGAAACTGTCAGCGAACAGCCGAACTTTTCCGCAAATGCGCGGACGGATTCTTCGGGCTGAAGATTGTCCTTTCCGCCGTAGAGTATGGCGGTCGGGATGTTCCACTGCGTTATTGGATGGGAAAATATATATTGATAATAGTCCCAGCGCAGAGTATCAACAGGCGAAGGAATCTCCTTTTTGCTTTCGAGTTCGGCTTCAGTAACTCCCGACCAGAGCATCATATTTTTAACGAGCCGCTCCATATCGACTATCGGCGACTGGAACAGCGCCTTTTCAAACGGCATTGCGTTATAGGCGTTGAGCGAAAAATATGCGCCGATACTGCACGCATAGAGGCTGACCCGCTCCCAATTTGCGAATGCGTAATCGGATATAGTCTTGAGATCGGCTACACCGTTCCAGACATCGCATCTCTCCGAATCCGTGCGCTCGCCGTGTTCGGGTAGATCAAAGCTCAGCGTCTGATAACCCTTTGTTTCGGCTATTGCGGCAAAGCTTTCGGCAAATTCCTTGCGGCTCATCTTGCCGTGGACATGGACATAGACTCTATTTGAATCCTCGCCCCAAAGTATAGCCGGGATATCGCCGAGCATAAACTTTTGCGTTTTCATTTTATCTCCTTATATTTGCCGGTCTTGCACGAGAAGCTGCGCAGGCTTGTTCTTTTTATGCCGAGCAGGCTGTCCATCTCATCGGCGGCGTTTTCGTATCTTCCGTTGGTGTGGTGAACCAATATGTAATCGACTTCTTTTATCTTTCCGCTTGCCGCATGGCAGAACGCCCTGACGGGAGCGGCGAGATTGAACACCCATATCGGCGAGCAGACGGTCACATGGTCAAACGCCGAGAGGTCAACGTCAATGGGCTTTATCGGCATCTCCCAACGGTGCATTCCGAATCTGCCGCACCACCAGAAGCCGAGAGTACCCTCGGTCATCTCGGTCGATTTTATTTCATAGACTGCGGCTCCCGTGCGGTCGGCTTCTTCAAGCGCCTTTTTTCTGACATAGCCCATGCGGGAAAAGAACACGACAAGGCGTGACAGGTCGGAGCCGATACTTTTATAGCTTTCTTCGTTTATTACAAAATGCTCCTGATTATAGAATATGACTGCGGCATATCCCGTTGCCGCCTGCAGGAAACCGAAGATAAAAAACGAGGTGGACATGAAATTGAACGGGAACATATAAAACTGAATGCATATTCAGAGCATCAGAGTTATTCCGAATATCATTGAACAAACTGCACCGGATTTTTTCTTTGCGAACAGCAGAACCGCGGCCACAAGATTGGTGATGCCGTTGACTATGAGCAGGGCTATTCCCGAGAATACAAAATCGGTGAAAAGCACATCCGCAAACGGCAGCTTCTTGAAATAAGGCAGCATTGCGTCCATTCCCATAAGTCCGCCGCTCGGGTCAATGAGCATAGTGACAGCTCCGCCGACGGCGCCGATGCCGATAAAGAGCGTCCAGAATATTGATATCTTCCGCGCCGTGTTGAATCTCGAATGTGGCGCGGCCTTCTTATTTTTCATTATAATAAAAGACCTTCTTCCCGGCTGTCAGCGCACAAATTCTCTGATAAGACCTATTACCAAAAGGTGAAGAGGATAATATGCATAGAACAGCCATTTCATGAATCTGTTGATTTTGGGGTTTCGTCCGCGCTTTCCGTTATACAAAAACAACAGCGGTATCGCGAGCGCGACGCAGAGCTGTATCAGCCCGTATATTTTATCGATAGCGAAGAAATATACAACGGCATATACCGCAGCCCAGAGCATAGACCAGGCTATCTGCTTTTTCGGCTCTCCCCTGTTAGTGCCTATAGACAGCACGCTCAGCGACGCTATACAGCTCCAATCGGCGGGCAGCGCGACGGCGCAGATAAGTAAAGTTAAAATCACCTTTGCAGGCATTTTAATTTTGCTGTTGTCTGCTATCCGCAGCAGGACGAGTCCCCACGCGAGCGACCATATAACGCTCGTCTGATTGAGGATATTCCCATAATAAAACGGAATAAATGAGTGCCAGTCTGCAAAATCGTTTGAAGCGAATATATAAGCAAAATGCGATATCACCGCAAACACAAACAGGCGCGCCGTATATTTCTTAATATCGCGCGTATAGTGATAGCCCTCGGCAATGAAAAAGCACATTATCGGGCAGGTAAGCCTGCCTATGATATGCAAAATTATCGGCAGAGGGTCTGTCGGATAGCCCGGGAACAGAAGCCACGCGATATGATCCGCCGTCATGGCGGCTATCGCGATAAGCTTGAGCATATTTGAATCGAGTCCGCTGCGGGTCAAAGTTTTCTGCATAAATTCACCTCATCGGTCGCCGCGATATATTTCGTCCATCTCGCTTTCGGAGAGATCGGGATTTTTGCTCTTATTTTCAATTCCGCTCTGCGAGTCCTTTTGAGCGGGGTTGACGGCAGTGGTTTTTCCGAGATTGCTTTTGAGAACATAGATCATGCCGGCAAAAATCTCGCCGAGTCTTTTAGTTATCTCGTCCTCGGTGAAGTTGCACACCTTGCGTGCGCAGAGCACACAGAGTCCGTAGGTATATGTCCACATCTGACTGAAAAGATGCTCCGCCTGCTCGGGTGTCGCGTTATAGTCGCGGATTATAATGGCAATATCATTCTCCTTGCCGAACGGCATTATCTCAACAGCGGAGTTGAAGTCGGTCTCGGTCTCGCTGCCGCTCATGAATAGCAGCTGAAAAAGCATCGGGTTTTCGCGGGCGAATTTCACCCACTGCATACCGCGCTTTTTATATGCGGGCGAAAAATCCTCCGCCACAGCCATGTATTCGTCGAACACATTTCTCGCTTTGCCGCACACGGCGGCGCGCAGCTCGCTCATATCATTGAACGCGGTAAAAATCGGCGTTGACGAAGTGCCGAGATATTTTCCGACCTCGCGCGCGGTCATGGCATCGGTACCGCTCTTCTGCACTATATCAAACGCGGCGTTTATTATATCTTCTCTTGAAAATTTCGGCTTTGGCGGCATAACAGTATCCCCTTTTTGCTTCAATATGTTATATAACATAAGTTACATAACATCTGATTTCAGTATAATACTTTTATATATCAATGTCAAGCAAATATGTGGCTCGAAGCGCAACAGTTTTTTGATAAACTGTAGTTCAAAAATGCACAAAAATATACTGTTTAAGTCCTGCGTTTTTCTACTTGACAATCCGTGATTTCGGGACTAAAATACGAAGCATAAACGCGATGACACGGAATAGTAAGCGTTGATACCCTTTCAGAGAAGTGCCGGGAGCTGCGAGGCATCAAGGAGATTCAGCGACGAACTCACCGTTGAGCGGCTGCGCTGAAAAGCCTTTCGGAAAATAGGTGCGGACGGGACGCTGCCGTTAAAAAGCAGGGATATGTCAGTATCCCCTAAGTGCATTCCCCGGAGGAATGAATAAGAGTGGTACCGCGGAAGGTTTTACCCTTTCGTCTCTTATGTGGCAAGCATAGGAGACGAAAGGGCTTTTTGCTTGCCTGAAAATCTCACTCGCGAAAGGTGATGCAAAAAATGAAAGAAAAAACATCCGCAAAGAACATCGCAGCGAAGTGCTCGTTCGCCCTTGCATTCTCCGTCGGCTCGGTTCTGTTTTCAGCGCACGCCGGCGGCGGCTTCGCAACCGGTAACCAGGCAAACACATACTATGTCGGCTCGGCTGGCTCGGTCCGATATCGGCAGTGATAGCAATGCTTCTGCTGACGCTCACAATGCGCGAGGCGATGATCATGTACAACTCGCGCGGACTCAAGAGCCACAAAGAGCTTTTTGAAACGCTCTATCACCCACTCGACAAATGCTACGTTCTGTTTGAAGTTTTCTTTTATATAATGGTGCTCATGGCAGTCGCCGCCGCTATATCCGGCGCAGCATCCGCACTTAATCAGTATTTCGGGCTCAACTACTATATCGGCATTGTTATTGTCGGCGCGCTCGTTCTGCTGCTGACGATATTCGGCGCAGACCTTGTCAGAAAAGTTTCGACCTATATGGGCATAGCTATTCTTGTGACCGCAATAACTATTTACACCATCGGCATTTTCAAGAGCAAGACACTGTTCACGGTCATGAGCGCAGATTTCAGCGCGGTCGGATTCAAGAATATACCCAAGGTCATTCTCAATGCTTTCACATATGCGGGCTTCCAGTGCGTCACCCTGCCGACGATGATAGCCTGCGGCACTCCGCTCAAGGGCAAAAAGAACTGCTCGAAGTCGATGTGGATCTCATTCGTCATGAACTCCGTTGCGCTCGTTCTCTCGGTATTCATGCTGATGTCATGGAAAGGCTACTACAGCTCGGTTGAAGGCGGCTCGACAATCCCGACGCTGACCGTATGCACCGAGATGGGCATGAAGTGGCTGACGGTTATCTACGGCATCTGCCTGCTCCTGTGCCTCATTTCGACAGGCGTCACAACAACTTTCGGCTTCGTCGCCCGCTTTGAGAACCACAAAGTATTCAAAAAGATCAAGTCGCAGAGAGTGCGCAGCGCAGTTGTTTCGGCGTTCATTATTATACTGTCGATGACCATTTCGCTCGTCGGTCTTACAAATATTATCAAATACGGCTACGGCTACTGCGGATATCTCGCCATCGCCATAGTTGTTGTACCGTTCCTGACGGTCGGTGTATACAAGAACAGAAAATACATCAAAGAGCACCCCGAGTGCAAATAACAGGACTTCACTTTTTCGGAAAGGATGATATAATATGAAGAGAACACTTTTTCCCGGATATTCGGTAGGCACGGACGCATATGAGGATATAAAAGAAATCTGCCCGGCATACGGCAAAAAGGCGGCGATAATCGGCGGCAAGCACGCACTCGCCGCGGCGCAGGATAAGATAATCGCAGCGGCTAAAGAAGCCGGAATTGAAATCATCGGTCCGTTCTGGTACGGCGGCGAAGCATCGGTCGAGAATATTGAGATGCTCAAGCCCAAAGTTGTGGACGCGGACATGATTTTCGCTGTCGGCGGCGGCAAGGCTATCGACACCTGCAAGGTACTCTCCCACTCGACGGACAGACCGTTCTTCACATTCCCGACCATCGCCTCGACCTGCGCATCCTGCACGAGCCTCGGCATACTCTATCATCCGGACGGAAGCCTGCGCGAATATTCGTTCTCGAAGATCCCGCCCAAGCACATTTTTATAGACACTCAGATAATCGCCGACGCGCCGGACAAATATCTCTGGGCAGGCATCGGCGACACGATGGCGAAGCACTATGAGTGTACGGTATCTTCGCGCGGAGACATTCCCTCGCACTCGGACGCCATGGGTATTGCGCTGAGCTCAATGTGCGCGGTACCGATGCTCCGCTGGGGCGAAAAGGCTCTTGCTGACTGCCGCGCTCACAAAGTAACTGACGAGCTGACCGAAGTTATCCTCGGAATAATCGTCTCAACAGGACTCGTCTCGAACTTCGTTCAGGTCGATTACACGACCGGTCTTGCTCACGCGGTCTACAACGGCTTCACCGTTCTCAAGAGCACCGAAGAGAACCATCATCTGCACGGCGAGGTCGTCTCCTACGGAATACTTGTTCTGCTGACGGTTGACAAGCAGTACGAAGAACGAGAAAAGGTATTCAATTTCAACCGCTCCATGGGTCTGCCGACAAAGCTCAGCGACATTCACGCAACTCCCGACGATGTCAGAACCGTTGCCGAGAAAGCGCTCAAGGGCATCGATGTTCGCAAATATCCCTATGAAGTAACTGAGGACATGATTGTTGACGCCATAACGGAGCTTGAAAAATATAACGCGGAAAACTGAAAAAGGATAGTGATAAAAATGTCTGACTACAACATCAACTACAACCTATACCTGCCGAGCTATTCGATAGGTCCCGACTGCTACAAAGAGATACCGCATGTCACGCGGTTCTTCGGCAAGACCGCCGCAGTCATCGGCGGAAAGACCGCAATGGCAAAAGCTAAAAAAGCCATGATTGACGGCGTTGCCGGGAGCGATGTAAAGCTGCTCGATTTTATTGAATACGGCGGCGATTCGACATACGAAAACGGCGACGCGCTGATAGCGAATCCGACTGTCAGAGACGCCGACATGATATTCGCAGTCGGAGGCGGGCGCGCATGCGACACGGGCAAATATGTTGCAGACAAGCTCGACAAGCCGCTGTTCACATTCCCGACCGTCGCTTCAAACTGCGCGTCGGTGACTGCCATCTCGGTCATATACAACCCCGACGGCTCGTTCAGGGAATACTATTATCCGAAGCTTGCAAACCACTGCTTTATAAACTCCGCCGTTATCGCGGATTCGCCGGAACAGCTGCTGTGGGCGGGCATCGGCGACGCGCTGAGCAAGGAATACGAAGCTGTGTTCTCTTCAAAAGATGACACGCTCTCGCACACGCCGCTCATGGGCAAGCAGATAAGCAGGATATGTACCGATCCGCTGATAGAATACGGCGCGGAGGCTCTGGAATCCATAAGAGAAAAGAAAGCGTCGTTTGCGCTCGATCAAGTGACGCTCGACATTATTATATCGACCGGCATCGTCTCGAACATGATGAGCACGGTTGACAGCTACTACTACAACTCCACCCTCGCCCACTGCGTCTACTACGGCTCGACTGTAACCGAGCACGGGCATCACCATCTACACGGTGAAGTCGTTTCGCTCGGCGTGCTCTGCCTGCTCGAGTTTGAGAAGAACGACAGCGAGGTTGAGCGCATAATGAAGTTCAACAGCTCGATAGGTCTCCCCGTCTGCTTCGACGATGTTGAAATAGACGAAAGCGAATTCGAAAAGATGGCGGACAAATTCGTTCAGACAACCGAATGGGCACACATGCCCTCAGGCGTGACCCGCGAGGGCTTTATTGAAGCGATGAAATCGCTCAACGCCAAGGGCCGCCGATTCAAAGAGGGAAAATAAAATATTTTAAATAAAAGCACGGTCTGATATTTTCAGGCCGTGTTTTTATATCATGTACAAAATAATAAATATATTTATAAACTTTTCAGCAATTCTGCATATAGTTTTATTGACTTTTGGGCGGTGCAAGTTTAATATAAAACTAACAGAAATCTTTTGAGGCGGTGAAAGATAATGAAAAGCAAAAACGGACTTTCAAACGTAAGGTTCTGGATTCTCGTATGGGGTCTCGGAATTGCCGGACAAATCTGCTGGAACATGGAAAACCAGTGGTTCAACACCTTTGTCTACGCGAAGATTGCAAAAGATCCGACGATAATCTCATGGATGGTCGGCGTTTCGGCAACGGCGACGACTATCTCAACTTTCCTATTCGGCTGCATCTCAGACAGAATAGGCAAGCGCAAGGTGATGGCTTCGGTCGGCTATATCCTCTGGGGCATATTCACCATTGTTTTCGGGCTGACGCAGTATCTTGTACGCGGCAGCACGGAGACTTCGTCCATACTCATGGCAGTCGGCGTTGCGGTCGTCGCGGCAGACGCGATAATGAGTTTCTTCGGCTCGATGGGCAATGACATCGGCTTCAACGCATGGGTCAACGACCACATGAAAGACAGCAACAAGGGGCAGATCGGCGCGGCTCTTGCCACTCAGCCGGTCATAGGCACGATAGTCGGCACTGTAGCGGGCGGAATGCTCGTCGGCAGCAACGACAACTACATGCGCCTTTTCTTAGTCATGGGCGTTGCGGTTATACTCTTCGGCATATACTGCCTGTTCGCGATGAAGGACAGCCCGGAATTAAAGCCCAGCAAGCGCGGCACATTCGCCCAGCAGTTCTTCAGCATACTCAACTTCAAGAACTACATAAAGAACAAGGAGCTCGCCTGGGTCAATCTCTCGCTCTCCGTCTATTTCATAGCGTTCAACATGTATTTCGCCCATATCGGCAACTACATGATATATTATCTCGGCTTCTCCGCCGACATGATGGGATATATTGAGGGCGTTGCGCTCGTGCTCGCGATGCTGTTCACTATTCCCTGCACGAAGCTGCTCAACAATAACAAGGCTCCCCTGCTCTGCTTTATTTCAACTGTTCTCAACAGCATCGGAGTCGGTCTGCTCGGACTGTTTGTAAGACCCGAGAATGTCAACACAAACTCGATTTGGAACCCGATGCTTCTCGTCGGCGTTCTCCTGCTCGGCATGGGCTATGTGCTGTTCCTGCAGAGCAGCACGGTCTGGGGCAAGCAGCTCTATCCCGAGGACGCGAGAGGTCAGTTTGAGGGAATCCGTATTCTCTTCTTCGTGCTCATCCCGATGGTCGTAGCTCCGCTGATTGCAAACCCGATAATCAAAAAGAGCGGCGAGTTCGTTGACGAAAACGGGCTGACGGCATATCTGCCGACCTACACGCTTCTGCTCGTCGGCGCGGCTCTCGTACTGCTGACGATAATCCCGCTCATCCCCGCGAAGAAATACCACGACAAGCGCATAAGCGAAAAGACGGCGGAGGGCAAAGAATGAGAAGCGATCTTCCGATAACAAAGCTCGCCGAAAATGTTTATCTGCTCAACGAGTTTGACGGCACGAACTGTTATCTTGTCGTCGGCAGCGAAAAGGCTCTGCTGATAGACTGCGGCACCGGCTTTTGCGACATAAGAGGCGCGGCGGAAAAGCTCACAGATCTGCCGATAATTCTCGCGGCGACGCACGGGCACGGCGACCACATCGGCGGCGCGGGACAGTTTGAAGAGATATACATTCACCGCGCGGACTGCGAAATGCTCAACAAAGCGCAGATGTCGCTGCTGTTTCGCAAGGCATTTCTCGCGTCAAACGCGCCCGTAAAATCGCATGGATTCAAGACGAGCGACGTAAAGCCCGGCAAATACAAAACAAAGATAATCCCCATGGATGACGGGCATATTTTCGACCTCGGTGGAAAGACCGTGCGCGTCAGGCACACGCCCGGACATTCTCACGGCAGCGTCGCATTTATTGACGAGCAGGACAAAATCATATTCAGCGGCGACAATGTCTGCGATGCGCTGTGGATGCAGCTTCCCGGAGTTACGAGCATTGAAGAGTGGCTCCCGAGCGCGCAGTGGCTATATGACATGAGCGCCGACTACAGGATATTCTGGGGTCACAGAGTTCCGCAGCTGGAGCGCGAATATATAGCTCAGGTCATAACCTGGGGCAAGGAAATCATGGCAAAAAGCCGCGGCAACTCAAAGCTGCCGAAGATAACACAATATCCGAACAGACCGGACGGAATAATCTACCGCACGGACAGAGTGTTCAGGAAATGAGGACGAAAACATGAAAAATAAAAACACCGCATGTACCGAAGAAAGAGTCTCCGCGTCAAGCAAATTCTGGCTTTGCTCGGCGGACTGCCTTTGCACCACGATAAACAGCCTGCTGACAGGCGGAGGAATGACATATTTCTTCACGAAATTCCTCGGTCTTTCCGAGGGACGCGCGAGCACGGTATGGATGATATTCGCCATATGGAACGCATTGAACGACCCGCTGTTCGGCTATATCTCCGACCACACGAAGTCGAAGCTCGGGCGCAGAATACCGTATATAAGATACGGCGCGTTCTTCTATTCGCTGATTTTCGTGCTGACATGGGTCAGATGGCCGCTCGGCAGCTCGCAGACGGCTCTGTTCATTCAGATGCTCGCAACGCTGTTCCTGTTTGACACGCTCTACACGGCAATCGCGACATCCATCTACGTCATGCCCTACACCATGGCGGTATCGAACAAGGCGCGCAGCGGCATCTTCCTGTGGAAGATATTCTTCACGCTCATCGCGATGGCGGTTCCGCTCGTTGTTTTCCCGCTGATAAAGCCGGAGGTCGGAAGCGACCCGACAAAGTTTCAGCTGATAATGGCGGGCATAGGAATCCTCGCGTTCGTTATCATATTCACATCTACTTTCTTCTACAAAGAGAAAGTCACGACCGAGAGCGACAAGAACGAAAACATTTTCAAGGCAGTCATAGACTGCTTCAAGAACCGCTCGTTCGTCGTTTTCGAGGTGCTCTCGTTTACTGTAGTATTCATTCAGACGATACTCATGCAGGGCGTCATATACTACTTTGACGAATTCGACCTGCCGATGCCGGTAGCCTACGGAGCATTGGGGCTCGGCGCAGTACTCGGGGTTATACTATGGGCAAATAAAGTCAGGACATGGGGCGTCAAAAAATGCGTATTCATCATGTGCGTGATATTCGCATGCGGCTCTGCGGCGATGGCAATATTCGGCAAGATAAGCGTCATTGCCATCCTCGGATTCTTCACCGCAGGCATGGGATTTGCGGGCGGAATGTACCTTGTTCCGCTGATGAACGGCGATGTTATCGACTACGATGAAAGCATCACCGGGCTGCGCCACGAGGGCATGTACGCGGGAGTCAACAGCCTGATAACAAAGCCTGCAATAAGCTTCGCGAACTCCGCGTTTCTGCTCATAGCCAAGGCATTCGGCTACGACACGACGCTTGCCTCCGGAATGCAGAGCGAATGGGCAAAGCAGGGCGTGCTCGTCGCATGGATGGCTGTACCCGCTGCGCTGCTTATAATCTGCGCGATAAGCCTGAAGTTCTATCCCCTCGCCGGAGAGAAATGGGACGAAACCAAAAGAGCACTCGAAGAAAAACACAAAGACTGATAATAATAGCCAAAGGGAGCCGGCAATCCGGCTCCCCTGCTTCGCAGGCGCGGAATAAATTTGCGCAACACACGAATTTATTTAAAAAAGCTCTTGCAATTTTCGCGACAATAGTATATAATTCTTAAAGCACTTCGGGGTGTGGCGAAGTTTGGTATCGCGCTTGGTTCGGGACCAAGAGGCCATGGGTTCGAATCCCGTCACTCCGACCATGAAAAAAGTCACTTTTGTCTACCGACAAAGGTGACTTTTTTCAATGATATCCGTTCCTTGCGGAACGGGTGATATATCTTCGATATGATATCGCACTGTCGTGCGATGATATATGCCTGCGGCATATGAGGAACGGATATTATATCATGCTTGCGAAGCAAGTATATCATACGGCTTGCCGTATATCATATCGCGTCAGCGATATATCATTGAAATACACAACAAATTGTAATATAATAATGGCGAAAGAGGGTGCATTTATGTCAGAAAACAAATTACTTGACTTATCCTTTGAATTTGCTGTTGCTATCGTAAATCTTGTTGACGGTGTAACTGCACCGAAAAGTTCTTATATGGCCGATCAGCTTGCAAGAGCGGGTACATCGGTCGGTGCCAATATTCACGAAGCACAGTACGCGCAGAGCAAGAAAGACTTTGTAGCAAAATTGGAAATTGCATTGAAAGAATCTAACGAAACTAGTTATTGGTTGAAATTGATGTATGAAACTAAAAGAATAGATATTGCCACATATCAATATACCGAGAAACTTTGTGGCAACATTCGCAGATTATTAATCGCTTCCTGCCGCACAGCAAAGGAGAGCACGAAATGAATTTTTTAACAAAACTATTTAAGAAGAAACCCGTGGTAGAAATACCGCCAATGCATTCATGGGAAACTGTTGTTGAAATGATGTACGACAAGTATCTTGATGCATTTTCTGATGAAGTTGTAAAAGTGATTTATTCAAAAGATCGCTGGATGAGATATGTTGTACTGAAGGACGAAAAGGAGTTTTTCACTTATCAGCTGGAAGCAATCTATCAGTACGATGAAGACGAATGGAAATATATTTGTTCACACGACAATGTGCTACCTGCAATGTGGGAACCTTTTAGAGGGATTGTTGGAAAATCCGTTTTTGAAAATATAGACGAATTGCTTAATGAATTAAAAGCAGAACCGGAGTATAAGCAATATTTTTGATTGCTACACTACTTTTACTTACTTTTGCCCCCGTTATGCTCCGTTTGGTTACCCTTTCGCATGAAAAAAGGACTTGCAAAAGCAAGTCCTTTTTTCAATTTATTATTGACACTCAAACCTCTGTCCTTTTAACTTGGCGTAAGATATTCAGCTTTTGCAGCATTATTTTCCATCGTGACATTTATTGGACTTTGCACCTTTATTATAGACAAACCGCCATGTTTCGCGGTATAATAGCAATGCCGTTTACGGCAAAAATGCAGCATTGGAGCGCAGGCAATGGAAATATCGGCAGAACAGCTGAAGAAACTCAACGACGGGGAATACACCGTCTATGACATAAGAAGCGAGACTGACAGGGCGTATGGTTTCATCCCCGGCTCGGTGCACACAACCGCCGACAAGCTTGAGAACAATCCGCCCGCAGACAGGGACAAAAAAATAATAATCTACTGCGCGCACGGAGTTTTCAGCATAGACATTGCGGACAGGCTGTGCGAGCAAGGCTACGAGGCGTACAGCCTCGAGGGCGGATATCTTGCGTGGATGCGCTATGAGATGCAGAACCGACAGGACAGTGAACTTTGTCAGAAGGTCGAGCAGAGCCTGCGTAAAAAGTTCCGCGTTTCGATAATGAGTCCGTTCACGAAGGCTCTCAAGCTCTACAAGCTCGTAAACGAGGGCGACAGAGTGGCGGTCTGCATCTCGGGCGGCAAGGACTCGATGCTCATGGCGAAGCTCTTTCAGGAGCTCAAGCGATACAGCAATGTTAATTTCGACGTCAAATATCTCGTCATGGATCCCGGATATAACCCCGAGAACCGCAAGATAATCGAAGACAACGCGCGGGCGCTGAACATCCCGATAAACATATTTGAGTCGGACATATTCAAATCCGTCTACAATGTAAAAAAATCGCCGTGCTATCTCTGCGCGAGGATGCGGCGCGGATATCTTTATAAATTCGCGCAGGAGCTGGGTTGCAACAAGATAGCTCTCGGTCACCACTACGACGATGTTATCGAGACGATACTCATGGGAATGCTCCACGGTGCGCAGATACAGACGATGATGCCCAAGCTCCACAGCACGAACTATCCGGGCATGGAGCTGATTCGCCCGCTCTACCTCGTGCGCGAGGACGACATAAAGGCGTGGCGAGACTACAACGGGCTTCACTTCATCCAGTGCGCCTGCAAGTTCACCGACACCTGCACGACCTGTAACGACGGTCAGAATCACTCAAAGCGTCAGGAGACGAAAGAGCTGATACGCGAGCTTAAAAAGAGCAATCCCGATGTTGAGAAATGCATATTCAGCAGCGTTGAAAATGTCAATATTGACACGGTTCTCGCCTACAAAAAGGACGGGATAAAGCACAGCTTTCTTGACGAATATGACAACAAATAAAAAATTTTTACACGGCACTTGCAAGAACAAAAATAATGTGCTATGATAAGCAGGATATAAAAACAACGCACAGATGGAGAGAGTAGGCGTGCGGCGAACACCGCAGAGAGGGGTCACTTGGCTGGAATGATCCCGTGTCAGAGCACGCCGAAGTTCACTCCGGAGCGGCTCGGCT
>OGON01000420.1_pt1 | contig 34809 bp, 32 predicted proteins | sample 1552671 | NCBI WGS metagenome assembly OGON01 (sample SAMEA2580136, study PRJEB22360) | human gut metagenome | biome: human gut; feature: human-associated habitat; material: faeces | place: Denmark | collected 2008/2010 | reverse complement strand
TATCATCTTCATATGCCATCTTATTTTTTAGGGACATTTACTGAATATCCCTATAATATTTTTGCCACGCAACAAACAAAAAATCATAAATAGTGTATGGCATTAATAACGTACATTCTTATTGCGATACCGGTATGTCTACTGGCTGTCATTCTATGGCTATATTTCAATTATTGGGAATATAAACGCAAGAATCATTTCATACTCCTGATACTTCTTTTTTATCCGGTATTGTCGTATGCACAATATATGGACAAAACGCAATGCAAAATTTCATTTTCATCGCATGCAAACCAAGCGGGAAAATTGGAATATGCCCAAGACGGGATAATTTACCGTTTTACACCGGAAAGCAATGCGTGGAAAATAACCATCAAAAATAATACGAACAAGAATGCACGGATAAATTGGGAAAAAGCCAGTTTTATCATTAATGGAAAAGCTTCCGGAATCTGTTTATATCCTTTTACATCCGATGATCCCCCTACGGATGTTATCAAAGAAAAATCTGAAATAACCCGAACCGTTACTGCATCCAACTTAATAAAAGGGAAAAAGGTTAATAAAATATATAGTAAACGCAATCTGAAGAGAAACGGACGGACGTCCGTCAACATTGCTTTGCCAATCGGTATCGGCAATAAACCGCAGTTTTTCCATATATTCAATTTTATTGTAACAGCTAACTAACTATGACTTTCCAATATATTATCAACCACTTGCATGAACCGCATTTGTGGTGTATTGTACTGACCGCCCCACACGCCGAACTCAATATCCAAAAGAAACTGGAACAACAAGGGTTTATCACTTATGTTCCAATGATTTCAGTTCGGCGCAGTTGGGCCGGATGTATAAAAGAAATACACATCCCGACAATAGCAAGATGTGTATTTGTATATGCAACCAAGGAAGAAATGCAAGAGATGCAAAAGGAATATACCGCCTTATCTCTGCAAACCGTTACAGCTTTATATCAAAGCCAATAAATTCTTTCTAAAAACAAATTTATAAATATACCTACGAATCATTTCAACACATCAGAGATCCTCTTTTTCAAGTTCAATTTTGCCAAATCCTCCGGTTTTAATTCCAACTCCACCAACACCTTAGCGGTAGCGACATTATATGAGGATTCTTGTATATCACAATTTGTCTGTCCTTCATGTAAAGAGTATAGCATAGCAAAGTCATAATTCAATGCTCTTGAAACATTGTATAACGTATCCGTATCAATACTTTTCCGTGTCAACATATAATCGACACTTTGAGGTCTAACACCCAATCTTCTTGCAAGTTCAGCCTTAGTAATCTGGTTATCAGCCATAACACTCCTGATAACCTCGCCAATATATATATTACTCTTTTCCATTTCAATGAAGATACGAATTAATTAGCCACACTAAAACTACTTGAATAATAATTTGTCTGTATATAAGTTCGTTTTAATCCATAATTTATTTGTTTTATCAATTAATTTATGATATTTTTGCCGCGTATTCATATAAATAAAAAGATAATACATATAATGCCATGACATTGAGTAGTTGCATTCTCATTACAATCCCGGTCTGTATATCAGCCATCCTTATGCAGACTTACTTTGACAGCCGAAAATACAAACGGATACCTCATCTCATTGTTTTATTGTCATTCCTGTTTCCCACCTTATCACATGCACAATACATCGACAACGAAAACTGCCGCATTTCATTCAAATCATATGAAAACCATCAAGGGAAACTGGAATATAACAAAGAGGGAATTATTTATCAATTCATTCCGAACAGCAATGCATGGAAAGTCATCATCAAAAACAACACCGATGAAACCGTATGGCTAAACTGGAAACAAGCCGGTTTCATTGTTAACGGAAGGGCGTCAGGCATCAGCCTCTACCCTTTTACAACTGACGAAGCTCCTTTGGAAACCATCAAACACAACCAGGAAATAAACCGCACAATTACAGCAACCAACTTAATTACGGAAAAAGGTATCAGCAAAATATATCACAAAAAGAAATTCAGAAAAAACGGAAGAACTTCAGTCACCATCGTTTTTCCAATGACAGTCGGTAATAAACCGCAATTTTTCCACACTTTCAATTTTACAGTAACAAAAGACAACTAACTATGACTTTTCAATATATCATCCATCACTTAGATAAGCCACATTCGTGGTTTATCGTATTGACCAACCCACACACCGAACTGAATACCAAAAAGAAACTGGAGCAGCAAGGTTTTATTACCTATGTCCCATTGGTTTCGGTTCGGCGATGCTGGGAAGGGTGTATAAAAGAAATACACATCCCGGCGATAGCGAGATGTGTATTTGTATATGCAACTGACGAAAATGTACTGAGAATGCAGAAAGAATATACCATACTGAATCCTCAAGCCGTTGCAGCCTTATATCAAGACCAATAAATATAAGCCAGTGTACTGACACTGATAACTACCCAAAGCAGAATACCCTGTACAAGCGGTTTGATACCTACTGCTTTCAGGACATCACGGGAAAGGGAAGCTCCTATAAAGAACAATGTTATTGTCAATGCCTTACGGGCAATACTGTTGATTCCCGCACCGATTAAAGCCCCTGTCTCGGAAAGATTCAAGACATAGGTATTGACAATCATTGCCAAAACAAAGAAGAAGATAAACCAGGGTATACTGATTTTCTGCCCTTTACTTTTGAAAATAAATGAAGTAGCAATTGCCAACGGAATAATCCAAAGCGCACGGGTCAGCTTGATAGTAGTAGCTACCCGCAACGCCTCCTCACCATAGGCAGCACCCGCACCAACTACCGAACTGGTGTCATGAATGGCAATGGCAGCCCATGTACCGAACTCATGCTGGCTCATATTCAAGGCATGACCTATTACAGGAAATATGAACAATGCAATCGCATTCAAAATAAAAATCGTACCCAAAGCCACAGACATTTCACTGTCTTTTGCCTTCAACACAGGACCTACCGCCGCGATAGCGCTACCACCGCAAATAGCCGTACCGGAGCTGATCAGATAAGAAGTGTCACGATCTACTTTCAGAAACTTACGACCGATAACCCAGCCGATAAGTAATGTACCTACCACAGAGATAACCGTAAACTCCATACCTTCCTTACCGGAAGCAAGCGAAGCCTGCAAATTCATACCGAAACCCAGACCCACCACAGAATACTGCAACAGATATTTGGATATTTTCTTATTAAACTTAGGATGTGCCTGTCCGCATAACAAAGCAAACGACAGACCAAGAAATAAAGCTACCGGAGGGGTAACCCATGCGGAATAAGCGTGCATTCCCGGAATATAATCAAGAAACAAGAAAAAAGAAAGAATGACAAGAAGTGAAACGTAAATAATTTTGTTGTTGTTTTGCAGAAAAGACATATTGATACTTTTCGCCAATGTTCGAGTTGAAGCCATACTTTTTTATTTTTATTAATTTGTTTTCGACCGCAAAGGTAGGCTTCTTTTCTCAATCATGCCAATTGTTTCTGCTTATGTGCTATAACTTATGGTTATTGTGCATGGCAAATTGCATGAATACTTGCGCCAAACCGCTTTCTTGCCCCTGAGGCTGTGCAAAACTAAAATCGCGTAACATAGGCATTCCCTTAATCTCAACGACACGCAACTGTCCAGAATACAACTCGCGCGTAATGGAACGAACGGAAACAATGCCCAGACAATCGGTATGTTCCAAAAACAATTTGATACTTTCCGTGCTTCCCAAATACATCAAAACCTGTAAAGAGGATAACTTTATATTATGTTGCTGCAAGGCACGCTCAAAAACATCCAATGTCCCCGAACCTCTTTCGCGAAGCACCAAAGGCAAATGGAACAATTCATCAGGAGTTATCTCCTCTCCCACAGCCAATTTACTGCCTGTACGCACCACTGCCACCAGCTCATCTTCCAAAAAAGTAGTATATCTAATATTAGGCAACCTGAATACTCCTTCGACAAAGCCCAAATCAATGCGATGTTCCTGCAAAGCGGCCTCTATCTCTCTGGAATTACCATTCAACAATGACAGGCTGACTTGTGGGAACTTACCGATAAAGCTGGCAAGCAAAGGAGGTAACACATATTGGGCAATGGTAGTGCTGGCCCCCAGCTTCAAACCGCCTGTATATTCATTATGCAACAAGTGCATTTCGTACTCTAACCGTTTATAGTCTTCCAAAATCCGCTCGCAATGTTCCAAGAGCAAATTGCCCGACTCCGTCAACGAAATTCTGCTACCCTGCCGGTCGAACAAACGTGTCTGATAAGCAGCTTCCAACTCTTGTATATGTTTGGTAATAGCAGGCTGGCTGACAAACAATTCTTGCGAAGCCTTCGTAAAACTCAGATTCTTCGCAACAGACCGGAATACCTTTAAACGAAAATCGCTCACAGCACAATGAATTAAATTGATTAATTATTCTGCAAATCTTCACTCCTGATACCTAACACTGACATCAGCGGATACCCCAGCATCTCCCAACGGCATACAGCCGGAGCGGCAGGCTCCTCCATACGGAAATAAACAATGTCTTTTGCCTCTTCTTTATGTCCGGCATTTTCCAATGCGCATTCCCTCAAAACGTTCTCAACCTCTTTACCATACTCCTCATTAAAAGGAACAACAATCAGCTTCTTCACTTCGGCGGCATTCAATACTATCTGCAACAAATCAAGATACAAGTCTCCACGAGACACAAAACCCTCTGAAGGCACAGCCATAAAACTGAACTCACCCAAAGAAGCCTTAAACGCTACTCCATCCAATTCGTTCTTCAAATCGGATGGCAGGCAGTGCTCCAGCTTTCCGGACTGCTTATCATATACGAGAAGTACCTGCACATCATTGTCACTCCCTTTCAATCCGGCATCCATAGCCAGATACATGGTAAAAAGCGCCAGATCCACTGTTTGTAAAGAACGTCCCAGCAACGGTTCAAAATACTTCCTCAAATCGTTTATAACAAAATTCAGGTAGGCAACATCAATCACCATTACCGTTTCGGAAAGTTTTATTTGGGTATTTTCCATATTACTCATTTATTTATTGAGGGAGTAAAGATACAAAAAGTTTTGTAGATAAAAGGCATTTGTCGCAAATCAGCCAATTTGACATTCATTTTCTTCTATTAACTGAAATTTTGTCTCATTTTTGCTGCTGGCAAATCTTTTGCGCCTTTTAAAGTGTTATGAAACTGATAAAAATAGAAAGGAGAACTAAATATGAACTTTAACCAATTTACTATCAAAGCTCAAGAAGCCGTACAAGAAGCCGTGAACTTGACGCAAGCACGGGGGCAGCAAGCCATCGAACCTGTACACTTGCTTCAAAGCGTGATGAAAGTGGGCGAAAACGTTACCAATTTCATCTTCCAGAAGTTAGGCATGAACGGGCAGCAAATCGCACTCGTACTTGATAAGCAGATTGACTCCCTGCCCAAAGTATCGGGTGGAGAACCCTACCTGAGTCGTGAGACTAATGAAATTTTTCAGAAGGCAACCCAATATTCCAAAGAAATGGGCGATGAGTTCGTTTCACTGGAACCGATGTTGCTCGCTTTGCTCACTGTAAAAAGTACCGCTTCCACCATCCTGAAAGATGCCGGAATGACGGAGAAAGACTTGCGCAATGCAATCAATGAATTACGGAAAGGCGAAAAGGTTACTTCGCAATCCAGCGAGGACACTTATCAGTCATTGGAAAAGTATGCCATCAATCTGAACGAGGCAGCCCGAAGCGGCAAACTGGACCCCGTTATCGGACGTGATGAAGAAATCCGCCGGGTTCTGCAAATCCTAAGCCGCCGTACCAAGAACAATCCTATATTGATAGGTGAGCCGGGTACAGGTAAAACAGCCATTGTAGAAGGACTTGCCCACCGTATATTGCGGGGTGATGTACCTGAGAATCTGAAAAACAAACAAGTTTATTCACTGGATATGGGTGCATTGGTTGCAGGAGCCAAATATAAGGGCGAATTCGAAGAACGTCTGAAAGCCGTCGTCAATGAAGTGAAGAAATCGGAAGGAGACATCATTCTGTTCATCGACGAAATCCACACATTGGTAGGCGCCGGTAAAGGCGAGGGAGCAATGGATGCCGCCAATATTCTGAAACCTGCTCTGGCACGCGGTGAGCTGAGAAGCATCGGTGCTACCACCTTGGACGAGTATCAAAAATACTTTGAGAAAGACAAGGCTTTGGAACGCCGTTTCCAAATCGTTATGGTAAACGAACCGGACACGTTAAGCACCATTTCCATCCTTCGTGGCTTGAAAGAACGTTATGAAAACCATCACCATGTACGGATTAAAGACGATGCCATCATTGCTGCCGTAGAATTGAGCAACCGTTATATCACCGACCGCTTCCTGCCGGATAAAGCCATTGACCTGATGGATGAAGCTGCCGCCAAACTCCGTATGGAAGTAGATTCTGTACCGGAAGAGTTGGATGAGATTTCCCGTAAAATCAAACAACTGGAAATTGAACGCGAAGCCATCAAGCGCGAAAATGACCGTCTCAAACTGGAGCAAATCGGCAAGGAACTTGCCGAACTAAAAGAACAGGAGAAGTCGTATAAAGCAAAATGGCAAAACGAAAAGACACTGGTCAACAAAATTCAGCAGAATAAAGTTGAAATAGAAAACCTGAAGTTTGAAGCCGATAAAGCGGAACGTGAAGGTGATTATGGAAAGGTAGCCGAAATACGTTATGGCAAACTTCAAGCACTGAATCAGGAAATTGAAGAGACCCAGCAAAAGCTGCACGAAATGCAGGGCGATAAAGCAATGATTAAGGAAGAAGTTGACGCCGAGGATATCGCAGATGTAGTATCCCGATGGACAGGCATACCGGTAAGCAAAATGCTGCAAAGCGAAAAGGAGAAACTATTGCATCTGGAAGATGAACTGCATCAGCGTGTTATCGGACAGAATGAAGCCATCGAAGCTGTAGCCGATGCTGTACGCCGCAGCCGCGCGGGACTGCAAGATCCCAAGCGTCCTATCGGCTCATTCCTCTTTCTCGGTACTACCGGTGTAGGTAAAACGGAACTTGCCAAGGCGCTTGCCGAATTCCTGTTTGATGATGAAACGATGATGACGCGTATCGATATGAGCGAATATCAGGAGAAACATAGCGTTTCCCGTCTGGTAGGAGCTCCTCCGGGATATGTGGGATATGATGAAGGCGGTCAGTTGACGGAAGCTGTACGCCGCAAACCTTACTCCGTCGTACTGTTCGATGAAATAGAGAAAGCACATCCGGATGTATTCAACATACTATTGCAAGTATTGGATGACGGACGTTTGACGGATAATAAGGGACGTACCGTAAACTTCAAGAATACCATTATCATCATGACTTCCAATATGGGTAGCGGATACATTCAAAGCCAAATGGAGAAACTGAACGGTTCCAACAAGGAAGAGATTGTAGAGGAAACCAAGAAGGAAGTTATGAATATGCTGAAAAAGACAATCCGCCCGGAATTTCTGAATCGTATCGACGAGACAATCATGTTCTTGCCGCTGACTGAAAAAGAAATCAAACAGATTGTTGTACTTCAAATCAAGAGCGTACAAAAGATGTTATCCGGAAACGGCGTGGAACTGGTATTGACCGATGCCGCCATAGATTTCCTGGCCAATGCAGGATATGATCCGGAGTTTGGTGCCCGTCCAGTAAAACGTGCTATCCAGCATTACTTGCTGAACGATTTGTCCAAGAAATTATTGTCGCAGGAAGTTGACCGTAGCAAACCAATCACGGTAGATATCAATGCAACGAAAGACGAATTGGATTTCAGAAACTGACAAGCTAAAAAAAGAAGAGGGTGTGTCAAAATACACTTGATGATTTCTTTTAGGCACGGATTTCGCGGATTTCACGGAAAAAGAACAAAGAACGTGGAATCTGTGCCTAAAAAGAAACAATTAGCAAGCGGATGTTAATTTTGACATACCCTCTTTTTATTTTAACCTCAGAATGAAGTATAATTATTCAGCTGTTTCTTCTTTAACCTCTTCAGCAGCAGTTTCAGATGTTTCTTCAAAGTCTGTCATATCACTTGCTACCAACAGATTATACCAGGAAATCAGTTTTTTAATATCAGACACATATACGCGGTCGCGGTCAAAATTAGGCAACACCTCCGCCAAATAAGCTTGGAGCTCTTTCACAGAAGCCTTTTTTACATCCAATGCCACGGCTGCACCGTTTTCCTTTTTCTTCATTGAGAGAAGTACATCTTTCAAAGGTACTTCTTCTGTATCTGTATACATGGCAATATCTCCTAAAGAGATAATCTTTTCATTACCATAAGCAGGAAAACGTTTCTTGTCAACAAGTGACTCCACAATCAACATATTCTTTCCCTGAGAGATGAGTTTATACAATCCCGGCTTACCGGAAATAGACAAAATAGTCTTCAACATAATATATTCAGTTTTTGTAATTAGTAGTTCATTTTTTCGGTGGGCAAAGATAGGTATTATTTTGAGACAGAAAAGTGATTAAGCCCAAAACCTGCGGAATTAACGGTGTTTCGTCATCATTCACTATCACAAAATCTGCCAGTTTCCGTTTTTCTTCATCGCCCATCTGACTACGAATGCGCTTTTCTATCAGTTCACGTGAGGAAGCATCCCGCTTCATGGCACGCTGTACCCGTATCTCCTCGGGAGCGTAAACCATAACAACTACATCAACCTCATCTGCAAATCCAGCCTCTATCAGAATAGCAGACTCGATTCCTGCCATCCGGCATGCCGCACGCTGACAAACCCACTGCCTGAAATCCTCTTTTACACGCGGATGAACAATGCCATTTATCTGCCCGGCATGCTCGGGATTACCGAAAAGATAAGATGCAAGCAGAGACTTATTCAATACTCCACCGGCATACACCTCCTCACCCAACAAGGCAGTCAACTCACTGCGAATACAAGAGTCTGTCATCATAAGCTGTTTGGTTTCCCCATCAGAAATATAGACCGGGATTCCCATCACCTCCAACAGTCGGGACACAACACTTTTTCCACTGCCGATACCACCGGTTATACCTATCTTGACAGTCATAATGAAGGAGATATTTGTTCTATAAGAAAATCGACCTGCTCCGGATTAAAACGCACTTGTTTCACCCCGTCGGGAATATTCCGCAATTTTACCGTATACTTGTCCGACCCCAAACGCAGCAGTTCCTCATAAGAAACATTGATATGAAAATCATCTGCAGTTATCTCACGGAAACGGCTAAGCCCCACCTGGAAAGTTACTTGAACCTTAGAAGGAAAAGCACGCAATACTTTATCAGCCGGAAAGTTTACGCCGTGCAACGGCACTTCCACCGTCTTTTCCGTATAAATGTCCACAGGAAGTATCATCTCGATAGAGGCAGGAACAAACTTCACACCTCGTCGCGCAAGCAAAGACACCTGTTGCCGCAATGTATCGGAGACATTCTCCTGTTTGACAGGCTGGGTATAAGCAGCGGTTATCGTATCCAATACCCCTTCCGGTGCATAAGCCAAAACCGAGTCCGGTTTAAAAATCGTATCCGACAAATAATATTGACGGCCGGCACCCACTGTCCCCGATAATCTGACAGGTACCAATTTGGACATTCCCGTTGCATAAATGTATTCCAAGGTATCTGGCTTCATAGAAAGCAAGCGGGTGGAAACATTCAACTGACTCAGCACTTTTTTCTCAAACTGAGAAGCATAAATACGTACATGATTATCAACAGCTTTATAATCGGAAAAATCGAGCGAAACCGGATAGAAGCTCTTTCCCAACATATAATTAAGCAAAACAGTACCTTTATCCTTTACCTTTATATGCAGTTCGGAAACCGGCTCTGAAGTAATCATCGTATTATTAGGCACTCCACGCAAACGGACCGGAATAGAAAATTCCGCTTCATAATCGTTGTTCAGTGTCTGCAACAACCAGAAACCACCGGCTATAAAGAAGAAAAATAAAAAAACAAAGAACTCTCTGCTCTTATCACTGAGCAGAAAGTCCTTTGTTTTTCCGGTTATATTCAAATAAATACGTCTTATGTTCCTACGATCAAACATAAGCTCACATCTGCTTATTTAGAAGCCTGACTACTGTTTGCATCAGCAGCAGCGGCAAAAATGGAATTCTTGTCAATATGGATTTTAACGTTGGAAGCAATTTCAAGAACCACATCATTATCGTTAATTTCCTTGATAATACCATGAATGCCACCGGCAGTAATCACCTTTTGGTTCACTTGAAGAGATTTGCGGAAATTCGCAATTTCTTTTTGCTTCTTATTTTGCGGGCGAATCATAAAGAAATACATAATAGCGAACATAGCTATCAACATAATCCACATCATGCTTCCGTCCGGGCCTGCAGCAGGAGCTTGCAGGAAAAATACTGTCATCAAATTCATAAATATTCCGTTTTAATTTTTATTATTCAACAAAGGTATCAGTTTTTCGACAACTTCCCTTCTTTTTTCAATTCCTTAACTATTCCATCCAAAGTGCCATTGACAAAACTGCCACTCTTGGCTGTACTGTACACTTTGGCTATATCTACATACTCATTCAACGAAACGCTGACGGGAATGTTCGGGAAACTCAATATTTCGGCCAATGCACACTGCATGATAACTACATCCATAAAAGCTACACGGTCCAAATCCCAGTTACGTGTGTTTTCGCTGATAAGATGACGGTAGTAATCGCAGTTCAGAATAGCACGGCGGAACAAACGGCGGGCAAACTCCTGATCTTCATCATCCTTAAACTCAGGCAATAACGGCTGATTCGCACCATTCTTCTCATCAAAGCGTTTGATTGTTTTCAGAACGAATGTATCCACAATTTCCTTGTCGTCATTCCAATAAAGGCTTTGATCTTCGAGCAATATATCAAGTTCCTCATTATTGAAAATGAATGTCTTATAAAGCTTTCTCCATAATTCACGATCTGCCTCGTAAGAGTTTTCGGAAGAAGCCATATATTCCTTATATATATCAGACACTACAATCTTTTCAAATAATCCTTTAACAAAATCTTCATCATTCTCCCATGTACGTTTCTGGTTGGAGATAAAGTCCATCAACTGCCTGTTCACTTCCAGTTGGGAAATGAATTTGTTTTCTACAAACTTCATGTTCGGATACAACTCTTCGGCAGTGGGAGCCAACTTTGCTTTTGCCGCATCAATGCGCTTTTGTGCGTAGTTCGTCAAGGCTATCATCAACATAAGCAGATAATTGTAAAGGTCATATGCCTTGGAGAGACTAAAGAACAACTCTTTCTCCGCAGCATCTAAATTTTTACTGCCATTCTGATAATAAGCATATACAATCTGTATAATCTTAAGACGAATAAGAACTCTGTTTATCATAACTAAAGTAAATACTGGTGTTTTAACGAGGTGCAAAAGTAGATATTTTTAATGAGTTTACATAAATAAATCACATTTTTTAATGCAGATAATCATTATCCGGGCTTTTTCTTTTGACAGTTTAAAAAAAATCGTCAATTTTGAACCCGATTACAACAAGATAGCTATAATATGGAAGACTTTAAAAAGAAAAGCGGACTGGACGTGAGCGACAAAGAAATAGTATTCTCCCAATCCATTAAAGCAGGCAAGCGCATCTATTATTTAGACGTTAAGAAAAACAGAAAGGACGAAATGTTCCTTGCTATCACTGAAAGCAAGAAGATAGTAACGGGTGAAGGAGATGAATCACAGGTTAGTTTTGAAAAACATAAAATCTTTTTGTACAAAGAAGATTTTGAAAAATTCATGAATGGCCTGCAACAGGCTATTGGCTTCATTCAGGAACAGCAAGGATGTTTTATGCGCCGCAACGACAATGAAGAACAACCTGACAATGTGCAGCCGGCAGAAGAACAGAAAGAAAAAGATTCTCCGCTTGACGGAGAAATTAAAATAGATATTGATTTTTAAAGGAAAACCTTTTGATAATTCAAAAAGAAGCGGTATTTTTGCACCGCTTTTTTGCAACATCGTGTGGTGAACCACATCGTGTGATGGTGAATTAAGCAATAATCTACTTAATTTAGAGTAACACAAAAAGAAATTAAAATGAAATCAATTGAAGTAAAAGGAACTGCAAGAACTATTGCAGAGCGTTCTTCGGAACAAGCAAGAGCTTTGAAAGCTATTCGTAAAGACAACGGTGTACCTTGCGTACTCTACGGAGCAGGTGAAAACATTCATTTCACTGTACCGGCAGAAGGTCTGCGCAATTTGGTTTATACTCCGCACATCTACGTGGTTGACCTGATTATCGATGGCAAGAAAGTAAATGCTATCTTGAAAGATATTCAATTCCACCCGGTAAAAGATACTATCCTGCACGTTGACTTCTATCAGATTGATGAAACTAAACCTATCGTAATGGAAGTTCCCGTACAAATGGAAGGTCTGGCAGAAGGTGTGAAAGCCGGTGGTAAGCTGACTCTGCAGATGCGTAAACTGAAAGTTAAAGCTTTGTACAACGCTATTCCTGAAAAACTGATTGTCAATGTATCTCATTTGGGATTGGGCAAAACGGTAAAAGTAGGTGAATTAAGCTACGAAGGTTTGGAACTGTTGAATGCTAAAGAAGCCGTTGTATGTGCTGTTAAGCTGACTCGTGCCGCAAGAGGTGCTGCTGCAGCTGCTGCAAACAACTAATCGGCGCTTTCTTAGTAAGCAAACGAGATATTCCGGAACGCGGATTAACGCAGACGACGCAGATTTTATATCCGCGGACAACTGCGATAATCCGCGTTCCTCTCTTTTTATCTGAATTATCATTAAAGCCAAGTATATAAAAATGAAATATCTAATTGCCGGTTTAGGCAATATCGGTCCCGAATATCACGAAACCCGCCATAATATAGGCTTCATGGTAGTAGATGCTTTAGCTCAAGCAGCCGGAATAACCTTTAATGACGGACGCTATGGTTTTACAGCTACCATGTCGGTCAAAGGACGCCAACTGATATTGCTGAAACCGTCTACTTTTATGAATCTGAGTGGAAATGCCGTACGCTATTGGATGCAAAAAGAGAACATTCCGTTGGAAAACGTACTGATTGTAGTAGATGATTTGGCACTACCTTTCGGCACCCTGCGGCTGAAAGGGAAAGGAAGCGATGCGGGACATAACGGACTGAAACATATTGCAGCCACATTAGGTACCCAAAACTATGCCCGCCTGCGTTTTGGTATCGGTAATGATTTTCCCCGCGGCGGACAAGTGGATTTCGTTTTGGGACACTTTACGGACGAAGACTGGAAAACAATGGATGGACGCCTGAAAACAGCCGGCGAAATCATTAAAAGTTTCTGTCTCGCCGGTATAGACATTACAATGAATCAGTTCAACAAGAAATGAGTGAAGCAAGAATAGACAAATGGATGTGGGCTGTACGCATATTCAAGACACGTACAATTGCAGCCGAAGCCTGCAAAAAAGGACGTATTAGTATCAATGGTGCACTTGCAAAGGCAGCTCGAATGGTGAAGCCGGGAGATGTAATACAAGTACGCAAACCGCCGGTTACCTATTCTTTCAAAGTACTACAGACTATTGAAAAGCGTGTAGGTGCCAAGCTTGTTCCCGAAATGATGGAGAACATAACCACCCCGGAGCAATATGAATTGTTGGAAATGAGCAAAATCAGCGGATTTATCAACCGCGCTAAGGGAACGGGACGCCCCACCAAAAAGGATCGCCGTGAACTGGAAGACTTCACTGCGCCTGAATTCGTGGATGACTTTGATTTTGATTTCGACTTTGAAGAATAATATACAAGTATGAGTGAGAAAATAATAAAATGGGGATTTATCGGCTGCGGAGAAGTGACCAAATACAAAAGTGGACCTGCATTTCAAAAAATTGAACACTCCGAAGTGGTAGCTGTGATGAGTCGGGATATCTCCAAAGCCAAAGCTTATGCCAAAGAAAGAGGCATTGCCAAATGGTACAATGATGCACAGGAACTGATTAATGATGAAGACGTAAATGCCGTATATATTGCCACCCCACCCTCTTCCCATGCCACATATACCATTATGTCTATGAAAGCCGGCAAACCGGTATACATAGAAAAGCCGATGGCAGTGACTTATGAAGAGTGTTGCCGTATCAACCGTATTTCCCAAGAAACCGGCATACCTTGTTTTGTAGCCTATTACCGCCGTTATCTTCCTTATTTCCTGAAAGTAAAGTCATTGGTGGAAGAAGGGGCCATCGGAAATGTCATCAATATACAAATTCGCTTTGCCCAGCCACCTCGCGATCTGGACTATAACAAGGAGAACCTACCCTGGCGTGTACAGCCCGATATCGCCGGTGGCGGTTATTTTTATGATTTGGCTCCACACCAGATAGACATACTGCAAGATATGTTCGGATATATTCTTGAAGCCAACGGATACAAGAGCAACCGTGGCGGACTATATTCTGCAGAGGATACCCTCAGTGCCTGTTTCCAATTTGACAGCGGTCTGGTAGGCAGCGGCTCGTGGTGTTTCGTTGCACATGAGTCTGCACGTGAAGACCGTATCGAAATCATCGGAGACAAAGGTATGATATGCTTTTCTGTATTTACCTATGATCCCATAGCCTTACACACCGAACGAGGAAGGGAAGAAATCCCTGTAGAAAACCCCATTTACGTCCAGCAACCGCTTATTCAAGCTGTTGTAGACCATTTACTTGGCAAATCAATCTGTAACTGCGATGGCGAAAGCGCAACACTGACAAACTGGGTAATGGACAAAATTTTAAATAAAATATAAAATACGAAGTATAAGGTATAAATGGCTATGCTATGATATTACATAACCATTTGTCATTCATAAATCATGCTCATTGCCAATTTATACTTTATACTTCATTCTCTTTCAAAGTTTGCTTCTCACCGCTTCAACCAATTCCTGATATTCGACATCCGTCAGATACACCTTTCCCGGATTCATCTGGAAAGTACCACCATAATCGGGACCATCTACATATTTCGGCGCCAAATGAAAATGAAGATGAGATAATTTGTCTGAATACGCACCATAATTAATTTTTTCCGGATTAAAAGCTTTTTGCATGGCACGAGTCACACGAGCAACATCAGCCATGAAAGCATTGCGTTCCTCATCCGTTAGTTCATTCAAGTCATTGACATGGTCTTTGTAAGCCACAAGGCAACGCCCGCGATAAGTTTGTTCCTTAAAAAGGAAGACACGTGACACACTAAGCTGCGCAATCTCAATCATCAGATTATGCAACGTTTCATTATTCTGACAGTACAGACAGTCTTTCGGATCACTTTTCATGATATTTCTTTTTTAAAGTTTATGTTCGTAAAGCAAAGATAACCGTTATTTCAATATCACAGGTCGACATTCTCATCATTTTCACCGACCAATTTGTACACATCGACATTCTCACCGACAATCCATACTACATCCTCCTCGACAAAAGGCTCGTGCACGTCAGGAGCATGCAAAGTTTCCCCTCCTCGCTCCACTCCAACAATCAGGCAGTGGTATTTCTCGCGTATGCCTGCATCTTTCAATGTTTTACCCAAGAACGGAGAATTTGCATCGATACGCAACTGACGCAGTATCATCTCACTTTTTTCCACGGCGTCTGCAGCTATCGTTGAAAGCTTATTCATTTCCTCACCAAACACATTCAATTCTTCATCAGTAGCAATAACCTGTATCTTATCTAAAGGAAAAAGACGCACAGAAGCACCGGGAATATTTATCCGCCTGCGTCCACGAAGAATGGAAACGACATGTACCCCATAACGCTTGCCAAAATTCAATTCCGCCAGCGTCTTGCCTGCCCAAGCCGATTCCCCGGGAATCTCATAATCCGTCAAATGCAAATCACGCGAAAGCAGACGGCCTGCATATTCTGGCTTCTTCTCGCCCAAATATTCCGCACGCATATCCCGTGACCGCAAATTCTGAAAAAAAGTACGTTCAATCATTATAGACTGCCGCTTCAACTGCCTGGAAAGTATCATCACTATAACCAGCAGTACCGCAACTCCAAAGACAAGACCAACCGACAGTTTAAACAATCCGGCTATTACAAACATCACAAAAGAAACTGCCAACAGAATTCGCAGCACGATAGTAGCTACCAGTGGAGCGCGATTTCCCCGACTATCGCGCCACAATGTTACGAATTCTACCGAATGGTTTTTCTTAATCATGATGGCTCGCAGAAAAGGAGAAATAAACAGAACAATGACCAAAGCAGACAATAAAGAGCCCCAAATTCCAGGCAAGTTTCCCTTGAAAAACGGTACAAGGAAGCGGAATGCGATAGCAATCACCGCCACACTTACAATGGAATAAACCACCGTAATACGCAACAAAGCAAATATCAGTTTCTTCCATAAACTCTCATGATTCACAGTCTGCGAACCGGAAGCATAATGCAGCAAAAATTTCTGCCACCGTTCCGGCAAATGTGTATCGACAAAATTGGAAGCCGGTTCTGCAAAACGAATCATATAAGGGGTAAGAAAGGTAGTAATGACAGATACAGCCACCACTATAGGATACAGAAAATGACTTGTTACATGCAAAGACACTCCCAAAGAAGCGATGATAAAAGCAAATTCTCCAATCTGCGTCAAACTGAATCCGCATTGCATAGCCGTCTTAAGCGGCTGCCCTGCAAGCAATACTCCCAATGTGCCGAACAACGATTGCCCGACAATAACCGCCAATGTAATGACAATAATAGGACCCGCATATTCTACTATCATCAAAGGGTCTACCATCATACCTACAGATACAAAGAATATGGCACCGAATAAATCTTTTACTGGCTTAACCAGACGTTCAATACTTTCCGCCTCTACCGTTTCAGCCAAAATAGACCCCATGATAAAAGCGCCGAACGCTGCTGAAAATCCCGTATGGGCAGCAAGCACAACCATACCGAAACAAAGCCCGAGCGATACAATCAGCAAAGTCTCCTCACTCATCAGCTTCCGACATTTTTTCAACAGAACAGGAATCAAATAGATGCCGACCACAAACCACAATATAAGAAAGAATAACAGTTTTGCTATACTGCCCAGCATTTCCGTCCCTTCAAAATTATGACTGACTGCCATGGTAGACAGCATAACCATCAGGACAATAGCAAGAATATCTTCCAAAATCAACACACTGAGCACCAGCCCGGTAAACTTTTTCTTGCGCATACCCAAATCATCAAATGCCTTATAGATAATAGTAGTGGAAGACATGGCTATCATACCGCCCAAGAAAATGCAATCCATCCGTTTCCATCCGAAAGCCGTGCCAACTGCCACACCCAATAATATCATACAGAATATAATTGTACAAGCAGCGATTATAGCGGCTCCCCCCACCTTGACTATTTTCTTAAAGCTAAACTCCAGCCCCAAAGCAAACAGCAAGAAAATAACGCCGATGTCCGCCCAAGTCTGTATGTTTGCCGTATCCATCACCGAAGGGGTATAAGCCATGTGAGGACTGGCCAAGAAGCCTGCAACGACATACCCCAAGACTAACGGTTGTTTCAGTTTTTTAAATAATAGCGTCATTATTCCGGCGCAAATCAGTATCAATGCCAAATCGGCGATCAAGGGAGCTAAATGTGACATAATATTTGTCCGATTGAATTTCCACTGACAAAGATATAACAAAAAAAGCTTTTGAATCTCTTTTATAACAAAAAACGAATACCATCAATAGATTAAACAACGACCGGTTGTCTCAATTATAAAATCATTTTAAGAAGAAATACCTTTATAATTAATTGGCGAAAAATTTCTTTATTCAAGTAGAAATATCTTTCTTTGTACTGCTGATTTTAAAAATTTGGAATTGAATACCAACATTAATAAAAACTGTTATGAAAATTTCGCACATTGAACATTTAGGCATTGCTGTAAAAAGCATTGAAGAAGCCCTTCCGTACTACGAAAATGTATTAGGTTTAAAATGCTACAACATTGAAACCGTAGAAGATCAAAAGGTAAGAACCGCTTTCTTGAAAGTAGGTGAGGTGAAAATTGAGTTGCTCGAACCCACTTCTCCCGAAAGCACCATTGCCAAATTCATCGAAAAGAACAACGGTAACGGCGGTATGCACCATTTGGCATTTGCTGTGGAAGACGGAGTGGCAAACGCTCTCGCAGAAGTTGAAGGGAAAGGCATCCGCCTGATTGACAAAGCTCCCCGTAAAGGTGCGGAAGGCTTGAACATCGCATTCCTGCATCCGAAATCCACACTCGGCGTATTGACGGAACTTTGCGAAAAAGGAGAATAAAGATTTATGGTTTGAAATCATAAATCCGAAAACATAAATCTGAAATCATAAATCATAAATAAAGAATATGAGTAATCAACTTGAGAAAATTAAAGAGCTTATTGACCGCCGTACGGCTGCGCGTCTTGGTGGTGGTGAAAAAGCGATTGCAAAGCAACATGAGAAAGGGAAATATACAGCTCGCGAGCGTATAGCAATGTTACTCGATGAAGGAAGTTTCGAAGAAATGGACATGTTTGTTGAGCACAGATGTACGAATTTCGGTATGGAAAAGAAACACTACCCCGGCGACGGTGTGGTTACCGGTTGCGGTACCATCGACGGTCGCTTGGTCTACATTTTCGCACAGGATTTCACTGTTTCTGCTGGTTCATTGTCGGAAACCATGTCTTTGAAAATTTGCAAAATCATGGATCAAGCAATGAAGATGGGTGCTCCCTGCATCGGTATCAATGACTCGGGTGGTGCACGTATTCAAGAAGGTATCAATGCTTTAGCCGGATATGCCGAGATTTTCCAACGCAATATTCTTGCTTCCGGCGTTATTCCCCAAATTTCCGGTATCTTCGGTCCTTGTGCCGGTGGTGCGGTTTATTCTCCTGCCCTGACTGACTTTACACTAATGATGGAAGGAACGTCCTACATGTTCCTTACTGGTCCGAAAGTGGTAAAGACCGTAACCGGAGAAGATGTCAGCCAGGAAAATTTGGGTGGTGCAAGCGTACACTCTACCAAATCCGGTGTAACTCACTTCACTGCAAAAACCGAAGAGGAAGGTCTTGCACTTATCCGCAAGCTACTGAGCTACATTCCTCAAAATAATTTGGAAGAAGCTCCTTACACAGATTGTACAGATCCCATCGACCGTCTGGAAGATTCTCTGAACGATATTATCCCTGACAATCCGAACAAGCCTTACGATATGTACGAAGTTATCGGTGCTATCGTTGACAACGGAGAGTTCCTTGAAATTCAGAAAGACTATTCCAAGAATATCATTATCGGTTTTGCCCGTTTCAACGGACAATCAGTCGGCATTGTAGCCAACCAGCCCAAATATCTGGCAGGTGTACTTGATAGCAACGCTTCTCGTAAGGGTGCACGTTTCGTCCGTTTCTGCGATGCTTTCAATATTCCTATCGTATCTTTGGTAGATGTACCGGGCTTCCTTCCCGGAACCGGTCAGGAGTACAACGGTGTTATCCTGCACGGTGCCAAATTGCTGTATGCCTACGGTGAAGCTACCGTACCTAAAGTTACTATCACCCTACGCAAATCCTATGGCGGTTCGCACATCGTAATGAGCTGTAAGCAACTTCGTGGTGACATGAACTATGCATGGCCTACTGCTGAAATCGCAGTTATGGGTGGTGCAGGTGCGGTAGAAGTTCTGTATGCACGCGAGGCCAAAGAGCAAGAAAATCCGGCTCAGTTCCTGGCTGAAAAAGAAGCTGAATATACCAAACTGTTTGCCAATCCTTACAATGCAGCCAAGTATGGCTATATCGATGATGTTATCGAACCGCGCAACACGCGTTTCCGCATTATCCGCGCCCTGCAACAACTGCAAACCAAGAAATTGACCAACCCGGCCAAGAAACATGGTAATATTCCTCTTTAAGAATTGAGAATTAACAGTTGAGAATTAAAAAATAAAAACTCAAATTTATGAATAAAACAAAAATCGGAATATTCCTTTCATTGATGCTGGTGCTGGGGTTCTGTTCTTCTTGTGGAGAAAAGGAGTCAAACTCTAAACTGTTGCTGAATGAAGTGCTTATCACCAACGAAAGCAACTTTCAGGATGATTACGGTGTTCACAGCGCATGGATTGAGATATTCAACAAATCATATGGCAGCGCCGACCTTGCAGGTTGCTATCTGAAATTCAGCAGCCAACCGGGTGACACCGCTACCTATTTCATCCCGAAAGGTGATGTCCTGACTTTGGTAAAACCTCGTCAGCACGCGCTGTTTTGGGCAGACGGAGAACCTAATCGCGGTACTTTCCATACCAACTTTAAGTTAGACAGCCAGAACGCCAATTGGATCGGCTTATACGATTCCGGCAAGAAATTACTGGACCAGATTGTGGTACCCGCCGGAACATTACAAGCCAACCAATCTTATGCACGTGTCAGTGATGCCACTCCGGAATGGGAAGTAAAAGGAGATGCGTCCGATAAGTATGTAACTCCAAGCACCAATAACAAAACCATTGACAGCAATGCTAAAATGGAGAAGTTTGAAGAGCATGACAGTATAGGTATCGGTATGGCTATTTCCGCCATGAGTGTAGTATTTTCCGGATTACTCCTTCTTTATATCTCTTTCAAGATTATAGGCAAGATTTCTGTAAACCTCAGCAAACGTAACGCAATGCGCGCTAAGGGCATTACCGATAAAAAAGAGGCTAAAGAAAAACAACTGGGAGAAGCACCGGGTGAAGTATTCGCAGCCATTTCCCTGGCATTGCACGAAATGCAGAGTGATGTACACGATGTGGAAGACACCGTACTCACCATTACCCGCGTAAAACGCAGCTATTCACCTTGGAGTTCAAAGATTTACACGTTGCGTGAAACCCCTCAGAGAAAGTAAAGTCACCTTTAATAAAGATAAAACGATGAAAGAATATAAATACAAAATCAATGGTAACGCATATAAAGTTACTATTGGAGATATTGAAGACAACATCGCTCACGTAGAAGTGAACGGTACTCCCTACAAAGTAGAAATGGAAAAAGCTCCGAAAGTTGCAGTCAAACCGGTAGTACGCCCTGTTAGTGCAGCCCCAGCTGCCCCGACTGCTCCAGTTGTAAAACCGGCTGCTGCTTCAACCGGCAAGTCAGGTGTAAAATCTCCGCTGCCAGGTGTTATCCTTGACATCAAAGTCAATGTGGGTGATACCGTGAAGAAAGGCCAGGTTATCATTATCCTGGAGGCCATGAAAATGGAGAACAATATCAATGCCGACAAAGACGGTAAAATTACCGCTATTAATGTTAGTAAAGGAGAATCCGTACTCGAAGGTACTGACCTTGTAATTATTGAATAATATGGGAGAATTTATCACATTTTTAGGAAATAACCTTGCAGACTTCTGGACTTATACAGGTTTTGCCAATGCAACAGGCGGACATCTGGTAATGATTCTGGTAGGTTTATTCTTTATATACTTGGCTGTTGCCAAGGAATTTGAGCCGATGTTGCTGATTCCTATCGGTTTCGGTATGCTGATCGGTAATATCCCTTTCAATATGGAAGCCGGATTAAAAGTCGGTATCTATGAGGAAGGGTCTGTACTTAACATTCTGTATCAAGGGGTAACTTCCGGTTGGTATCCGCCACTTATTTTCCTGGGTATCGGAGCTATGACGGATTTCTCCGCTCTAATCTCTAACCCGAAGCTGATGCTAGTCGGTGCTGCCGCACAATTCGGTATTTTCGGTGCATACATGACTGCTTTGGCTATCGGATTCGATCCGATGCAAGCTGGTGCTATCGGTATCATCGGTGGTGCCGATGGTCCGACAGCCATTTTCCTTTCGTCCAAACTGGCTCCCAACCTGATGGGTGCAATTGCCGTGTCCGCCTATTCCTATATGGCATTAGTACCGGTAATCCAACCGCCTATCATGCGTCTGCTGACCAGCAAGAACGAGCGCCTTATCCGCATGAAACCGCCACGTGCAGTTTCTCATACGGAAAAAGTAATGTTCCCGATTATCGGTCTGTTACTTACCTGTTTCCTTGTTCCGTCCGGTTTGCCTTTGTTAGGTATGCTATTTTTCGGTAACTTACTAAAAGAGAGTGGTGTAACCCGCCGTCTGGCTAACACAGCCAGCGGTCCGCTGATTGATACCATCACAATTCTGCTTGGTCTGACTGTAGGTGCTTCCACACAAGCATCCGAATTCCTGACTACAGACTCATTGTGGATTTTTGGTTTGGGTGCATTCTCATTCATTATCGCAACCGCTTCCGGTGTAATCTTCGTGAAGATATTCAATATCTTCCTGAAGAAAGGCAACAAGATTAATCCGCTGATTGGTAATGCAGGCGTATCTGCAGTGCCTGACTCCGCACGTATCTCTCAAGTAGTAGGTTTGGAATATGATCCAACCAACTACCTGCTGATGCATGCCATGGGTCCGAACGTAGCGGGCGTTATCGGCTCAGCAGTAGCTGCCGGTATTCTGTTGGGATTCCTGATGTAAGCAGTGAAAACGTTTGCATAACCTGCATAAAGGATAATAGCGGAGAGGTAACAGCCTTCTCCGCTATTTTTTTTAATTTAGCGGAGAAAATAACGAAAAGCTAATATCATGAAAAAAGTATTCTTCATTTTAGGAACACTCCTACTTTCCCTCAGTACATACGCAGCCATGAACGTAAACAAAATCGATCCACCATTTTGGTACACTGGTATGCAAAACCCCGAACTTCAGCTAATGGTATATGGTGAAGGCATCGGCAATGCAACGGTATCTGTCAACTATCCCGGCGTCTCGCTGAGCAGCACAGTCAAATTGGAAAGCAATAATTACCTGCTGGTCTACCTTAGACTGGATAAAAATGTGAAACCCGGTAAAATGCCACTCACCTTCACGCAAGGCAAGAAAAAGTTCGTCAAAGAATATGAGCTAAAAGAACGTGCCAAAAAAGGCTGCGAGCACAAAGGTTTCGATGCATCCGATGCACTCTATCTGTTAATGCCCGACCGTTTTGCCAACGGCAAAACGGACAACGACCAAATAGCAGGCATGGCAGAATATAAGGTAGACCGCAACGACCCAAATGCTCGTCATGGCGGCGACCTCGCAGGTATCGAACAGCACCTTGATTACTTTTCCGATTTGGGCGTAACTGCCTTGTGGTTTACTCCGGTATTGGAAAACAACATGACCGGCGGTTCCTACCACGGCTATGCCACCACCGATTATTATAAAGTAGATCCCCGCTTCGGCACCAATGAAGAGTATAAGCAGCTCATCGAAAAATCTCATACACGCGGCATTAAAATCGTAATGGATATGATTTTCAACCACTGCGGTGTAGAGCATATATGGATAAAAGACATGCCTTGCAAAGATTGGTTCAACAACCCCGACCATGAAAATAACTTTGTGCAGACATCCTTCAAACTGACTCCCCACGTAGACCCTTATGCTTCGAAATACGATTTCAGCCAGATGAATGACGGTTGGTTCGTAACCGCCATGCCCGACCTCAACCAAAAGAATCCGCATGTATACCGTTATCTCGTTCAGAACAGTTTCTGGTGGATTGAATATGCCGACATAGACGGTATCCGTATGGATACTTACCCCTATGCTGACTATGATGCCATGAGCAATTGGATGAAAGAGTTGAATGAAGAATACCCTAACTATAACACCGTAGGCGAAACATGGGTAACCGAACCGGCATATACCGCATGGTGGCAAAAGGACTCCAAACTGTCCGCTCCTAAAAACAGCAATCTGAAGACGGTAATGGATTTCAGTTTCTATGATAAAATCAACATTGCCAAAACGGAGGAAACAGAAACTTGGTTTAAAGGATTAGACCGAGTGTATAACAGTTTCGTATATGATTTTCTTTATCCGAATCCGGAATCGGTACTCGCTTTCATCGAGAATCACGACACCGACCGCTTTTTGGGTGAAGGCGAAAACCTTCCGATGCTGAAACAAGCCTCTACCCTGTTGCTCACCACCCGACGCATTCCGCAATTATACTACGGAACGGAGATTATGATGAACGGCGTAAAGAGCAAGAGCGACGGTTATGTTCGTAAAGACTTCCCCGGCGGCTGGGCAGACGATAAAGAAACCGCACTGATAGCCGAAGGCCGCAGCAAAATTCAAAACGATTGCTACAATTTCTACAAAACAATACTGAATTGGCGTAAAGGAAACAATGTGATTGCCAAAGGCAGTATGACTCAGTTTATGGTACAAAACGGCGTATATGCCTATGCCCGTCAGTATGAGAGCAAAATTGTTTTCGTAATGCTGAACGGTACAGATTCAGAAACCACCGTTCCTTTAAAATTCTACAAAGAAATTTTGAAAGACAAGAAACAAGGAAAAGATATTCTAAGCGGCAAAACAATTCTCTTTGAAAAAGAGTTGAAGATGGAAGCGCGTGAATCCCTGATCATCGAATTGTAAATAAATTTAGGTTTGACATAAATCAGGTACGGACTAAATAGACACGGATAAATCCATAAAGTCCGTACTTAAAAAAAAGAAAGTGTGTCGTAAATGAAGTGCACCCCAAAAGTTAGACACCAAACTTTTGGGGTGCATATCAATTTTGACACACCTCCATTATTGACAAGCTTTTCAAAGGACTCATTTTATTTACCGCCAGAACCGCATAAAACTGACTAATTTTTAACGAACAATTGTTTCATTAAAACTGGTTTATAAATTTATTTGCCTTTTCTACTATTGTTGTAGCAGATTTCTGATCCAGTTTCTTTTCATCAAATTCATGAAGAATTTTATGTAATTTACGAATAGCTGCATTATTTCCAGATTTTTTCCATTGTTTTTTTAAAATTTGGATTTTTTCATATGCTTGAATACCTGTTACCAAATTTTCATATCGGATTGAACTTCTTCCACCTGGGTAGATTAAATAAGTATCACCTGCTCCCCATTCAATGAATCGGCTATCCAGCAAAGGCTCGATTGTCCAACTGTTCAAAGCCCATCGTAAATAACCATCTAAGTTTTCTTTAGCTGCATACCAACCAATCCAAGTTGCTTCAGCTGGATTACTGAATGTATAAGTATTCGGATGAGATTCTGCACAGCAAGTGTAATAAGTAGTAACTTTATTTTCTGCCTTGCGTTGTTCTTTCATTTCCTCACTAAATTTATTGGCGATGGCAATACAATAGTCATCCAGGTGTTCTGACATCTCCTCATGTAGAGCGCCAGCCAATGAAATTTTAAATTTCGGATCGGCTTTGTGTATGATTTCAAAGGCTCTATCCATGTCTTCTTTTGAACGTTCATCCATAGCTATGTGCGTGATTTCAAACCATTCTTTTTCTTTTAAATGTTTTGCAAAGTCTTTAAGCATAGTTGTCCAAAAATCGTAATAAGCCTGATCTTCAGGTTTCATTTTCATTTCTTTTAAAGAATTAGTCGCTTGGTCAAAGTATTGGAAAGAAAGTTTCCAAGGAATCATGGAATAACAACCTATTTCTTTCTTAACTCCTAATTTCATCATAAGTTCTACCCATTTGTCAAAGACTGTATAATCAAAATACCAAGTTCCATCAATACGCTTCACCCATGTAATCATGGTTTCAAACGGATCGTAGGTCTGTCCGTCCCATGGATACTGCATGATAGATGCAGTGATGACTTTACCTCCTGCATCTGCATAACATTTCAATTCTTTTTCCAAAAGTTCAAAGTGTTGTTTACTCCATACAGGAACTTTGTAGTATCTGGCTATAGAAAAAGGATTTTGCCAAAGATCTAAATGGAATTTCCATTGATCAGGGGTGGGGAGAGTACGACTTTGTACTTCTACTTCTAGCTGTAACTTTCCCAACTCATAAGTACCATTTTTTATGACTACTTCTGAAGCGTATATGCCAGCTTCAGCATCTTGAGGTATCCAAACACGAATCCAATAGCCTTGAGTTGTGTTTGCTTTTACGGGCAGACTTGCATTGATGTGGTCAATGGGATCTGCTACGAGTGTTGAATCAAATAGGGATAAATCAGGACGAGGCCCGCATGAACCCACTCCAGTTTTGTTTAATTCATCTGTCATAACATAGCGGACAAATCCTTTCATAATTTGCGATTTGGCTATGGCATTATTCTTTCGAGAGTCCTTTAATAAGGACATTTCTACTTGAACATTATCTAATTGAACAGGAGACATAATGACCAGTTGTGCTGCAACTCTTTCACCTTTCCAGCCCTTTAAACGAATATGTTTTTGTCTAAGGTTGGGATTACTTTCTTTACTATAGCGTTCGTATATATTACCCCATGCACAACGTGGAGCTCTTATTCCTCTCCATGAATCTAAATCCGTGGGTGTTGGATTTTTCAGTTCTATATACGAAGTCAATGGAAACGGAGTTTGTCCGGTCAGTTGCCCGGAGTGCGTAATACCTTGTTGGGATTGTGCACACATCCAAGTAGGACATGCAAGGACTATTATAGCCCAGCCTAATAAGTTAATTTTCCAATTCATAATATTTAAGGTGTTATTTGATTTAATATTTAACTGACTATTTCTTGATTTCGATTATACTTCCGGAAATTTGGCGTGTTCCTTGAAAACGATTGTAGGATATATAATATACCACTAACACTCGATTCTTATCCAAATTTACAGACCAAGTATAGCCAACATCATTTCCATCTGCATCATCCCTGATAATCCATTCTTTGGCCGTATCAAAATCAGTACACTCAGGATTTAAGATTTTAGCTCTGATACCATATGGTTTATGACGGTATCCGTAGGTTAGCAATACATGGTTATTCGGCAGTTTCAAAGCATGGAACGGATGTCCCTTAAACCCCATTCTTTTCCATGGAGAGAAAGACTTTCCCCTGTTTGTAGAACGTGCTATACAACCTTCATCATCCATTTTTCCGCTGCGCAAAAATGCGATAATATCTCCCTTCGGTGTTTCATACAGTGAGGTTTCGTTAAAGGTATAATGCTTATCCGATGCTATGGTGCTTAAGTATGACCAGATATTACCTTTATCTTTTGATTCCAATAAGTGAACCGACGTTTTTGATAACCCAACCGAGTCAGAGGAAGCTACTGCCCACAAAATTCTTCCATCCTTGCTTTCCAACAGACATCCCCTATTATAAGCTGGAATTTTTTGGTTGAAGATATTTATATTGTATTCAGTAGGAACATTACAAGGAGGAGACAATAGCTTCCATGATTTAGTTTGATCGGTAGATTTGAGTACATAGCCTCCATAGAAACAGGCTTCATCTATATTAATGTGCTTAATGCTTTTTGACTTCAGTTGATCTTCACGGAGATAGTTCCAGAGATAACTCGTACATAGAATCTCTCCATTCTTTAGTTGGAGTAAGCAAGGGTCTTGTGAACCTCCCAATGGATGTGCAAAAATGAGCTCAGGTTCAGACCAATGAATTCCATCGGAAGACTTCACTGCTACTAAATAGCTGTTGGGATCCAAGTGTCGATTACATTTTTCATTAAAAATTAAACGGTCTGGAGCCCGACGGAAAGCTACATAGATTTCTCTGTTTTGCAATTTGATGACCGAAGGGAAGGCCGAAAAGTATAAGGAGTCTTTATAGATTACTACATCTTTAATCTTTGAGATTTTATAGTCTTGGGCATAAAGCCCAAGACTATAAAATAAGAACTGAGCAATGAAGCATACAGTTACTATGATTGGATAAAGTTTATTCATATCTTGTTACTCATGTTTAGTTACTCCATCCTTCATTTTGAATAACTTTCGATTCCAGACTTAATGTCTTCATAGAGATAGGGAATAATAATTTGGCTTTATTTCCATTGAATAAACTCAATGAAGGAACTAGCTCAAAAGCTGCATCAAAGCGAATTAAATCCCACCAACGTTTTCCTTCAAAAGCAAACTCAAGCAATCTTTCTTTCAGAATAGCTTTATCGTTTTCAGCCTGCGTTCCTTTAGTAAAGATATGTTGTTCATATTTATCTTTATAAGCTCTTTTCCTGATTTCATTTATTTCCGAACTCGGATCCATATTCAACGCATTTTTTGCTTCTGCAGTGAGCAACAGTATATCTGCGTAGCGATAGATGATGACATCACTACAAAAGTGTCTATACCCATCCTTGGTAAGCCCTTGACCTTTGAGGACAATATTTGAATAATACTTAGGCTGTCCTGTTTCTATGTCTTTACTGTAGATTTCAAGGAAAGTAGCATCTCTTCGGATATCGTCAGTAGTGAATTGGTCGCGGATAATCTGCGATCCTACAATGATACCTTGTCCTTCTCCAATCGGGAAAATTTTATTTCTTATTTCATCGGATACATCACCCGGAACCGCATTGGCATTCATCCACATAAAACGATAAAAATTAATGCCGGATTCAATTTCATCAAATCGAACACTGAGGACTATTTCCTGATTCCCTTTATTGCTATATTCAAAGATATCTTTGTATTCTATTAACATAAAGTCGTTCTTATTGATTTCTTCCAAAGCGTCCAACGCAGTTCTGAAATCTTGCTGGCCGCCCCCCAACTGTTTGCCAGTCCAAAGGTATACGTCAGCTTTTAAGACTTGCGTAGCAGGTTTAGACCACATGGCTCGGCTATTGTCTACTGTTGCATTGGGATATAAATCAAGTGCTAATTGGATGTCACTTTTAATTAAATCAAAGACAGCAGTTTGAGAAGAACGTTCTTTGAAAAGTTGTTCAGGAACTGCTCCTTCAATAGCATCTTCGTGAATAATTAAGTCACCCCAAGTTTTAGTCATTGCAAAGTAGCAGAATGCTCTCATTGAGTATGCTTGGGCGAGAATAAGATTTTTATCGGCTGCATTCTTAAAATCAATGGCAGGTACTTTTTTTAAAATCAAGTTGCAAGAATTGATTATACTGTAAAATTGTTGCCAGGTAATATCAATATTGTCTTGGTTCAAGGTATTATTATAATAGATGTCGTAACCTAATGAACCACCATCAGCACCGATACACAACATTTCACTTCTGGCTTCACCCAATAAGTACAAGTCTCTGGAAGCTAAGTCTCTAAATTGAGTATAAACACCAATGAGAGCTCCGTTCGCATCATCTTCTGTAGTCCAAAACGATTTATCTGTAATAAAACTGACCGGATCAACGTCTAATACATCACATGATTGGAAACTCAATAAACCAATCAATGAAACGAATATATAATATTTTATCTTCATAGGTATCTTTAATTAAAATGAAACATTTGCACTAAAAATCACATTTCTTGGTACGGCATAACGACCGTTATCCTTGCCGCCTTCTTCCGGATTCAAACCTTTATACTTAGTAAAGTAGTGGAGGTTATTACCTGATACAGAGAAACGCAAACCGCTCAGACACATTTTTTTAACAATATTCTTCGGTAAAGAATAGCTAAGTGTCAATTCTCTAATGGCAAGATAATCGCCATCTTCATAATACACAGAGTTTCCACGAATAGTGTTCTGCTGGCCACGGTCGCCATACCAATAGAATCTTGGTAATTCTGCAATGTCACCTTGCTTTTTCCATGATCTTTTAATCATATCTTTGGTAATATTGTTATCACCTTGCCAGTTGTAATCCAAGAAATTCTTTGCATAATTATAGATTGTATGCCCCAAGGAGAAATCTAAGCGACAATACAAACTGATTCCCTTATACGATAATGAAGTGTTGATACCACCTGTCCAGTCTGGATAAATATTACCCATATAAACACGGTCTCTACTGTCAATGATTCCATTTTTGTCAGCATCTAACCATTTTACGTCTCCACCGTATTTTTTCTTGTCAGTTGTGGTCATGATCATATCCGTGGGCTCACTAGGGTTTTGAGCATCTTCATCTGTTGCATAAATACCAACCATTTTGTATGCAAATAAATCGCCCATTCTGCCACCTTCTTGTAAACCACCAGCCCAGACATAATCATGTAATTTTTCATTCCAAATGTATTCACCACCGATACGGTTGCGGTCAATACCATTGTCTGGAAGTTCCAGAATTTTATTTTTTACTCTAGATATATTGAAACCTAAATCCCATTGCACCGGACATGACGGAGAGAGGATGTGACTAGAAACTTCCAACTCGATACCTGTATTCTGTAGCTTACCTAAGTTTGTTTTGACACTTTCGAATCCTGTAGAATGTGGCAAGTACCTTTCAGTTAACAAGTTATCAGTTTTACGCTTAAAATAGTCAAAAATAATGCTTAAACGGTTGTTGAATAAAGTGACATCAGCACCAATATCAAAGGTCTTGGATTCTTCCCAACTCAAATCCTGATTCATCAAGGCATTCAAGATAATGGCAGATTTCCCCAAATATTTGCTACCTACTGAATAGTTACCTTGAGCAGTAAAGTCTCCTAATCCGGAGATATTACCGTTAACGCCATAACTTGTACGTAATTTCAGCGTCATCAAATTCTCCGGCATAAACGACCAAAATTTTTCTTTATCTACGTGCCAACCTAGAGAAACACCTGGGAAAAATCCCCATTTGTTATTATCTCCAAGATTTGAAGCACCATCATATCTGGCTGTGATTGATAAGAGATATTTGTTTTTATAGTCATAATTAATCCGTGCAAAGTAGCCTAACATATTTTGTTGAGAAATGACACTATTGATGGAGGTTGGAATGCTTGCTGCATTCAGAGTTGGAACCAAATCTGTAGAAGCACCTTTACCTGCTGCACTCAATACATAAGTTTTTCTAGAATAGAATGAATAACCTAGAACTGCATCTAAATTATGATCTTGTACAAAAGTCTTTCGATAGTTTAAAACAGCTTCTGCCTGATATTGCTGATATTTGTCGTTGCTGGCTGAAGCATTACGTCCTGTTCTATAGTCAGTAGGACCATTCAAATAAGCTTTCCAGAATGAGAATTTATCATCTCGTGTTCTATACATAGAAAATATAGGTCTAAATGATAATCCTTTCAATATTTCCCAATCTGCATCTACTGAAATAGAGAGTGCCTCTGTGTTGTATTCTCTTTTTTGCTTGTTCAGGTGATAAACCGGATTACCGATACTTTGTGATGCTCCTGGAGCTAATGAACCATCTTCAAATGTAAATTTTGTGGTTGGAGGAGTTGCCGCGGCACGATAGAAAGTTGCATCTGCAGCCAATGGAGAACCATAATTATTTGAATTTGAATAGGTAACTCTGGAATTAACTTTCAAGTTATCCAATATATTTAATGAACTAGCTAGGTTGAAGTTATATCGTTTATAGGATGTAGTAATAACTGTACCTTGGCTGTCCATAAAACCCATACCTAAACTGAAGGTTGCCTTGTCTGTGCCTCCTGATATTGCAAGATGGTGATTATGCGAAATACCGGTTCTATATAGTTTATCTTCATAGTCTGTTTCGGAATACAACAGAGTCTTTGATGGATCAATCGGGTCTGGCATAGATTTCCATCCTTCCTGTAGTTTGTACCTATTTTCATCATTCAAATATTGAGTAGAGAAAAATGTATTATTAGTAAGATTATTGCCTGTACCATATCCCAAGTGTCCACTCAGGCGCTGTTCTGCTGTGATTCCAAATTTCTTATCAGCAATCATACCTGTGCGCATGTAAATTAAATATTCTTCTGCATTTGCAAAGTCATAATCACGTTCATTTTGTGAGATGGTTAGGTTAAAACGATAGTCTACATTAACTTTACCTTTTTTACCGCTTTTAGTAGTTACAATCACAACACCGTTTGAACCTCTTGCACCATAAATAGAAGTAGATGCAGCATCTTTCAAAACTTGAAGAGATTCAATTTCTTCTGTTGCAATATCTGCCAATGAAGGACGAATAATGCCATCCACAATGTAAAGTGGAGTTGCTCCATCCGGATTATTGATAGAAGTACCGCCACGGACAATAATTCTTGGCTCAGACCCGGGTTGACCAGAAATAGACTGTACACGTACACCCGACACACTTCCTTGTAGGGAAGAGGTTGCATTAGTAAAAGGAATGTTTTCAAATACTTCATTGTTTACTTTACTGACAGCAGTGGTTACTCTGGAACGAGATTGAGTACCATAGCCTATCACAACGACTTCATCCAACATCTCATTATCTTCCTGTAACACAATATTGATATTTTGTCCACTTTTGGCTTGAAAGTTATATGTCTTATAGCCAAGGAATGAGACTGTCAATTGAGTATCTTCCACTACATTTAAACTATACTGACCGTCTACATTTGTAATGGTACCGTTATTCATGGTTTCATCCACAATACTCGCACCAATGACAGGTTGATTGAGCGCATCTACTACAGTACCTGAAATCTTGATTATCTTCTGTTTTTTGCTGAGAGTTCTTGAAGTCAAGATGATTTTTTTATCTTTAATGGCAAATGCGACATCCGTCCCTTCAAATAATTTGTTTAAAATATTTTGAATATCTTCATTGTTTGCCGACAAGGAAACAATGCGATTCAAATCAACATGTTTGTTGTTGAAAAAGAAATCATACCCTGACACCTTTTCAATTTCTGCCAACGCAGTTTTGACAGACTGGTTTTGTATGGTAATACTCAAATTCTTATTTTGAGCGTAGATGCTGGTAATATTGCAGCAAAATGCAAACAAAATGGATAGTATTACAGCTTTCGATGCTGACAAAATCGAACTTATACTATGCTTACACATCAATAAGTCCGATAGCTTTTGATAGAAATGTTTTTGCATATTATTTTTAGATTAAAAGGGGTGTTTTTCAGATTTAATAGGGTTAAAGATCTAGTTTTAGGTAAATTGATTAAGGAGCCCGTAATATTTTCATAAGTTCTTATTTTAGAGGTTAATATCATATAATTTCTATCACTCGTTTTTCAGCAGATATATCTGTATTTTCGATGAATTGCCAACTAATTTTCGAAGAAATCTTGAAGAATTCAAGAATGGCTTCCAGACGTTGATTCGTGAACACACCTGTAAATGAGTTACTTAATACAGATTTATTTTTAATGATGAATTTAACGTTGAATCTTTTACCAAGCATGTGAAGAATTTCATTCATAGGTGTATTCTCAAATACTAATTTATTATCTTTCCATGCAGTTTCTGAGATACACGAAGTACTTTTCAAGGTGACATTTTTGGATTTCTTATTATAAAGAATCTTTTGATTTGGATGAAGCTTCACGCGCCAACTATTTCCTGTATTAGATTCATAAACGAAACTGACGCTTCCATTGACTAAAGTTGTTGAAATGAGATCATCGTCCGTATAGGCTTCTACATTAAACTCCGTTCCGTATACTTCTATTTGCGTCTTACCTCCGGTATTGATAATGAAGGGATTTTTGGGATTTGTTGTCACGTCAAAATAGCCTTCACCTAACAGCTCTACTTCTCTTTTAGTCTCATCGAAATGACTCGGATAGCGAAGTATAGATTCAGAATTTAAATAGACAATCGTGCTATCTGGCAAAATGATGGAAGCAGTCATGCCAGGATTCGTTCGGGCAACCAACATGGATGTATAGCTTAGGTCTTGTGTATCATAAATGTACAAATAGGTTGCTGATAGTAATAACGGGATGAATAGAACAGCTGTAGCACGTTGAATCCATTGCCACCAGGAAATCTGTTTGTTGCTCATACGTTCTTTTACCTGATGCAATGCAAACTCCACATCTAAATTTTTTTGGAGTTTCAAGGTATCGGAAGCCAAATAGATGGTATTCATTTGGTTTAATAACCGACTATGGGTTTCATCTTCATGCAACCATTCTTCTATTACTCTATTTTCTGCTTCTGATGTTTCTCCATCTAAATATCTTGGCAGAAGTTCTTCTATATTTTGTATTCTATCTATTTCGTTCATAAGCTAGGTTTTATTGACTCTCTATTATAAAGACAAACAATAAAGGTACATTCCTAAAAGAATATCTCAGTTTTTTTAGAAAAAAGATAAAAAAAATTATTTTTGCATTGAATTTTAATCTATGGAAGAATGGTAAAGTATGGTTTTGAATGGTAATTTTGAAGATGAAAAGCTGCTTCAAGGCATTAAAAATAACGATAAAAAAGCATTTGACAACTTATTTAGAAAGTACTATCCAATGCTTTGTGCTTATGCTAAGCGATTTGTAAGCATAGCTGATGCAGAAGAGATTGTTCAAGATACCATGCTTTGGATCTATGAACACCGGGATGAAAACATTATTCATACTTCATTGAGTCAGTACCTCTTTCGAATGACTTATCACCGCTGCTTGAATTGTATTGCTCAGCGGGAAATCCATGAAAAAATAGAAAATGCCTATTATAGCCATCAACCTCTTTTTGATAATTTCAATTATTATCAAATTAAGGATCTTATGCAACATATAGAAAAGGCTGTAAATGAATTACCTGAAAATTATCGGGAAGCTTTTATCTTACATCGGTTCAAAGGCCTAAGCTATAAAGAAATTGCAGAATTATATCAAGTGTCTACCAAAACTGTGGACTATAGAATTCTGCAAGCTTTGAAAAATTTGCGTATTTCTTTAAAAGATTATATCGAGATCTTTCTTTTCTTATTTGTGGTGGAGTCTTAAAGAATCAGTATACCCACTAGCATCCCCCCTCACCCGTTAAATTCGAAACGAATTAGGGATATTCAGTAAATGTCCCTAAAAAATAAGATGGCATATGAAGATGATAG
>OGON01000419.1_pt1 | contig 34825 bp, 48 predicted proteins | sample 1552671 | NCBI WGS metagenome assembly OGON01 (sample SAMEA2580136, study PRJEB22360) | human gut metagenome | biome: human gut; feature: human-associated habitat; material: faeces | place: Denmark | collected 2008/2010 | reverse complement strand
TATACTTAATTGTGGGTTTGTTATAAATTTCAAGGCCCATAATGAAGGCTTCAATACTTTTGTCCACTAAACGCTTTGATAAATTTTCCATGTTAATTAACACCTCCTTATTTTCTCCCACCGCGCAGCAGCCGTTTCATGTATTCCAGATCCTGCTCAGGGATAGGCTTGCCTTCGAAAGTAAAGATGGTGTCATCATCAGCGAGGGCTGCGGGCTTGAGATCGTCTTCCTTGGGGTCGTGAGTCGGCTTGAATCGGGGGTCAATAGCAGATTTATCAACGTTGAAGTATTCAGCTAATTTCGCCACATTTTGAGGAGATGGTAATCGAGTTCCTTTAAAGTAGCCGGTTAACGTGCTAGCTGGGATGCCTACTTGCCGAGTTATATCAATTTGTTTTCTACCGCTAGAATTTAGTAGGTTGTTAAGACGAGAAGAGATGATTTTCTTATATTCTTTATCTTGCGGTGTCAGTTCGGTTCTAGCCATATTCGTTTCGCTCCTTTTCTTTATATTTTAACAATCTTTTTACGATAACTCGAAAAAAATTAGAAAAAATGCGAAAAAAAGGTTGTAATACGAGTTAATGCGTATTAATATATAACTCGTAAGGTTGAACAAGACCTTAACGGGAAAGGAGCATAGCAGTTTGTCAAGGCAACAAAAAAGAGCCCAACAAAAAGCTGAGCGACGTAAAACGATTCGGTTCTGGCTGGAAATCCTTACCTTTATCGTTTTGCTGATCGATCATCTGATTGATTGGCTCTAACATAAAGCAAGGGGAGTTAATTCTCCCCGAGCTTTAGTGTACCTTGATAGACAAGTATAAGCAATGAAAAAAGAAACACGAGAAAGAGTCGAATTATGGCTGTTAGTAGGGATCCTCATTCTATCCTTACTCAGTCTATTCGGTATCTAAGGAGATGATAGATTGGCACTGACGTTGAAGGCGGCACGGGTCAACGCTGGAATGACTCAGATTCAAGCTGCGAAAAAGCTAGGGGTAAGTAACCAAACGCTAGGTAGGTGGGAAAAAGACCCAAAGCAAGTAACGCTTGAGATGATTCTAAAAATGTGCGAGTTATATCGCATTGATTTAGAATCTTTATTTTTAAAGTAAAAATACGCATTAATTCGTATATGAGGCAAGTAATTATGAGCGAAGAAATTAAACAATTCAACTACGGCGAAATCAATCTTCCAGTTCTAGCTAAGCAAGACGGCTCAATTTGGTTTGACGCAGAAAAATCTGCGATTGGGCTGGGAATTTCATTCGTTGCCAAAAGTGGCAACGAAGTAGTCCGCTGGAATCGAGTCAACGAATATTTAGGGTTGTCCACTTCTGGACAACCGATTAAACGTGGCGATTACATCAGCGAACCGCAATTTTACAAGCTGGCAATCAAGGCAAATAATCATGTTGCCGAAAAGTTCCAAGATTGGGTCACGACTAAAGTCCTTCCATCGATCCGCAAGCACGGGGCATATCTGACAGATAAGACAGCATACGACATTACTCACAGTAAGGAAGCGTTAGGAAAACTTCTGATGCAAGCCGGCCAACGTCTGATTGATAAAGATAGGGAAATCGAAGCCTTGTCTGCCGAACTGGAAGTAGCTAATAAGAAGGCTAATTACGTAGACGTGATCATCGATAGTAAGGACGACATCACGACTACACAGGTAGCTCAGGATTATGGCATGAGTGCCGTGAGCTTCAACAAATTGCTGAAAGAGCTTGGCGTACAGCGTAAGGTCAACAATCAATGGATCTTATATGCCAAGTATCAAGGCAAGGGCTACATCGCTAGTCGGACCATTCCAATCACAGGCCATGACGGACGCGTGCACACAAAGATCAACACGACTTGGACGCAAAAGGGTCGCTTGTTCTTGTACGAATTGCTCAAGGCGAACGGCATCTTACCGCTTATTGAACGTGAAGACGACGATTTAGGACTGTAGGAGGTAACGGATCATGCGAGCCATCTATTACACCGTAGAAGGCGGCTATAGGCAACTACTAGCAACCACTTATGGAAACTATGGTATAGCACCCACCATTTCTAATGAAGAAAGAAAAAGGCTTTCAGAAGAGATGGGACATCCCTTGAGAAACCTTTTCGTAAATATTGATGGTAATGACTATCAAATCTGCTTAAAGCGGAAGGCCAGTGTTCTGTTTAATAATTCCCGTAAGAACTGCAGTAGCCACGTTTTTAAGAACACCAATTGAAACTGATTTTAAGGTACTGGTTGCTTTTTTCGTTTGATTCCATACTTCATCATCGCGAATCGAGTCAAGAAGCTCATGGCCAGACCAAGTAATATCAAAAACTATTAATGAAAAACCAGAAGCGTATTTATCGTACCTTGCATTTATATATTTTCCATCAAGCAACTGCAAAAAAGTATACGTTATATCGTCTTCAGAATATTGATCGTTGACAAGCTCTGGAAGCATTTGAGAAAGCTCGACTCCACAATGAAACATACCTATTCCCTGTGCTTCTAATGAAAGCAGAACATACCGAACACAATCATGTTTTAACTTCAATATTTTCACCTCCTTTCATCAGGAGATGACTTAAGTATACAACCAGGAAGAAGGGAGTATAGATGAATCAAGAAACCAAAAAAGAGCTAGAGAAAATCGCACGGCAACTTGAAGAACAAGCTGCTGCGAATATAACTCTAGCTAATGCGTTACGAACAATAAAGTAATGTTTGAAGGAAGTGATTGTCTTGATGGCATGGATACTATTTTCCCAATTAGTAACTTTAGTGAGTCTACTAATTACGCTGTATTTCAATCTAAAAAAATGACTTTTTTATGGCTTATTAACGATGTTCGTTTTGAGAAAACAATACTGATTTTCTTAATTATTTCATTGTTAGTAACTAGATAGCCGTACCTAACAGATTGATGACCAATTAATATTTCGGGATGAGCAAATGGAACGAACATAGATGTATCAGAGGATGTTCTTAAGACACCAGTGCTGCTTTCAACAACTAAGCTTTTGATTTTAGTAGAGATATCACCGTTATTTGTTATTTCGATTCTCAAAAATTTATTGTTGCCATTAGTACTGATGGAATGGTTGATATCTATATCAAGAATAGAAGACCAAACTGTAATAGTTACATTTATTACTGCTATTAACGCAGAAATAATAGAACATACTAGAGTTGCTATAGCCATACTGTCACCTCCTTTCGTTGGGAGATGAACTAATTGTAACAGAAAGGAGAAATGCACAATGGAGTATGTTATCGAAAACTATGATGCCAGTGGACGTCGTATTGATGACCTCGAAAAAGTAAAACTACCTCCAGACATGGAGCAGCTGATTATTAATATCTTGTTGTCAAATCAGAAAGGAGATGAAGTTAGCTAATGGAATTTGATGTTTTTGCGCCGGTGATTGGCGGTTTGATTTTACTAGTGATGATCATTGATCATTCGCTGCTATGTCAGCGAATCGATAAGTTGGAACGGGAGGTGAGACTATGGGAACGCTCCGGGCGTTAGTCTGGTCAGCTCTCAGTGCAGGATTTGTCTACCTATACATGACTGACCACTTCATCAAAGCAAACTGGTTCGCGGTTATCTGGATCGTATTGTTTGCAATACAAAGCACTGTTTCAAGCATCAAAAAAAGCACTACTCGCCAGTAGTGCCGAAAACAAATAAATGAACAGGAGTGATTATAACATGAATGAAACTTTAGAACAAAAAACACTTCATACAGATTGGATTATTGACGGATTATCAGTTGGTTATTTGAACGATAATCCAGAATACGCCGGTTGGCTGTTTAACGAGCAGGACAAGCTGAAGGCGATCAACAGCAATGTTGATTTGATTTTTGAACCAGGAATTAGTTTTGGTTCATGGCCAAAGTGATTCCGTCCCCTTTTAGCGAGGATCATTTCATATCACATCAAATCGACAACGGGCCAGACAAGATGCAGGGGTTTCCGTCCCTTTTAACGAAGAAAATATTTTATATAGGCATTATACATCAAAAACTGAAAAGAGGTACAAGCAATGGAAGTACAAGATGGGCGTATTCAGAACGAAGCAGAGCTGCATAAGAAACTGTACCGGCTTCGCAAGCTGAAAGAAGAACAAGAGTGGGCTAATGAACAACGCGAGCGTGAGCTTGCGGATACAGCTGCTTGGTATCAGCCGGAAACTGATCGGCGTAGTACAGAGATTGCGGATGTTGAAGCGCTGATTAGCGATTTCTACATGCGTCAGTATGAAGAGAACCCTTACTACAAGTTTAAGAGCCGAAACGGGACCGTTTCTAAGCGCACTAGCAATCACTACGATCACAACGACAAGCAACTGGTTGATCTGGTCGACGATAAATTCGTTAAGACAACTAAGGAACTTGATTGGGCTAAATATAAGGCCACCCTGACGGTGCTTGATGATGGTCGTTGCGTTGATGAGAATGGCGAACTAGTGCCCGTGACGGTTCAGCAGCAAGTCAAAGTGATGATTAAGACGACAGGAGAAAAGTAATGAAATTCTATGAAGCTGGTAAGATTCCGCCTACACCGCATATGTACTTCATCTACGGTGACGGTGGGACCGGTAAGACAAGCTTGTTTAAAGGGTTTGAAGGTAAGAAGCTGGTATTCAGTTTCGACCTGTCGACCAATGTGCTGATTGGTGATGAGTCAATCGACGTCTTCAAGTTGGAGGAGCATGACATGCCGATCATGCAACAGGAATTAGGCGACCTGCTTAGCCGAGCAATTGGCTCCGGACGCTATCAAGCAGTCTGCTTAGACAACGTTACAGCGCTCCAGAATATGGTGCTGGAGAACATCGATGGTGCATCTAAGGACAACCGCCAGAATTACCAGAAGCTGCAGTTGTGGTTCCGTCAATTAGGTACCTATCTGCGCGATTCTGGCGTGACTGTCTATGCAACGGCTCACCAGATCGACAACGGGCCAGATAAGATGCAGGGACGGTTCGCAGCCGATATGAACGAGAAGACGTTCAATGCTTTCACATCGATGTTCGACTTAGTTGGACGGATTTATATCAAAGACGGCGAGCGACTTATCGATCTGGATCCTGAGCATGGCAACCACGCTAAAAACCGGATTGATAACCGCACATTAATTAAAGCTAACGAACTGATTAAGAAAGAAGAGGATCAATAATGCTATTCACGACTGACGAAAACAATGTATTTGGAAAGAGCCTGAAGGAAGCTGGCACGTACAACGTGCGTGTCACTAGCGCAGAAGCAAAGAACAGCAAGAGTGGAAACCCAATGGTCGAATTCAACTATGAAGTGCTGGACGGCCAATATGCCGGTGCTCCAATTCGTTTTGATTACGCTGTCTGGAACGATGATGAAGATCACTTCGACTTATCGGTCCGCCGGTTCAACACAATTATGATTGCAGCGGGAATTCCTAGTGGTAAAGCGGTTGAGAATCTGCCACAGGTAGCCAGTGTGATGAAGAACCGCAAGCTAGCAGTGACTGTCGATTGGGAACAATCGCAAAACGGTAACTGGTATCTGCGTGTCAAGGGTTACCACAAGTTGCTACAAGAAGGAAGTCAGCCAAACGGCAAGACTCGGCCGGAATCAGGCCAAAATTCACGTCAGAGCAATTTTGGTGGCAACCACAGTCAAGCTACTGGATATCGTCAACAAGCCCCACAGGCTCAAAATAGCGGATTTAATAGCCAGGCAAGTTTCAACGCAGCTATGCCTACTAATGGTCAGGCACAACAGCCACAAGCACCAAATGCAGATGAACTGCCATTTTAACTAATCATCAGCCGTCAGTGAACGTAGAACACCGAGTGGGTGGGATGCCCGCTAGAAAGGAGCAGAGAAATGAGCAACCTTCTACTGGATGAAAGACCGCTAATTGTCTTGCCAAGTTTGGCTGCAATGCTAAATAGCCTAGATGAAGCAGTGATCTTGCAGCAGATCCACTACTGGATCGAAAAAAGGCAAAACTATCGTGAAGGCAGATACTGGGTCTACAACTCAATGGAAAACTGGATGCAGCAGTTTCCTTGGATTAAATCAAGGACCACGCTAACTAGATACTTCAATAATCTAGAGAAAAAAGGGCTGCTTATCACTGGAAACTACAACAAAGCTGGCTTCGATAAAACCAAATGGTACACGATTGATTATTCTACGTTGTCGGATTTTGAACAACGATTGTACAGAACCTGTACAACGAGTGACCAGAATCTGGTCAATGGAATGAACAGAACCTGTACAACCAATACCATAGACTACACAGAGATTACTTCAGAGAGTACTACAAACAAACAGGCTAACGCCGTCTCAGCTGACGCTGATTTGTCTGAGTCCTTCAACGAACTTTGGAATCTCTATCCAAAGAAGCAGGGAAAGAAAGATGCCTTTCGGCACTATAAAGCTTGGCGGAAGAAGTCCAAAGACAATACTGATGATTATCTGCTGCGGAAACTGAACGAATATAAAGCATACCTGGCAGCTAATCAATGGCTGCATCCAATGAACGGCTCAACGTGGTTCAATGGTCGCTTTGATGATGACTATTCGACTGCTAACAGTCAAGGCTATCAGCCACTGCAACAGCCACAAAACGATGGCGGGTTCGCTCAGAAACTAGTTGATGGCAAATGGACACAGAACGAAATCAACGTGGCTGTTAAAGGGATTAAGAATCTTAGCCCGCAACAGAAGGCTTACTATGTTCAGCCTATCGATCAAGAAGGCAATACACGATATCGGCTTGATTATCTGGCAGGAAAGGCAATTCCAATTAGTGATGCACTTGATCAACTGTAGAAAGGAGCAGGAGCTATGGCAATGCATAGCGTAGCTGAAATGGCGGCGTCCATCTCAGCGAACCTTAAAAGAATCGCACAAGAAAAAGGCCAGCCGTTGCCGGTTGACCTTGATAATAAAGATGAAGTTAAGGCCTATATGAAGGCCAATAACGATAAGCACGTTGGCGAGTGGAATCAACGGCTTAAGCGTCAGAAATTCGACCATGTTTATAAGCAAAGCCTTTGGTCTGGCCGAACTCCGATCGCCTTTAATTTTAGCAGTTGGGACTCGTCCAAGCAAATCAGTAAGCAGAATGCCGAACAGCTAAAGCAAAAAGCTCAACAGCTGGCCCAGCAAATGCTGACGCCTGATGACAAGCCGTTCAACGTCATGTTTGAAGGCTCACCAGGAACGGGTAAAACAAGCTTAGCAATCGCCATGATTGATTATGTTAGGCATCACGGTTACCGGTGGGGTTACATTAAGCACCCAGACGGTGCTGAAAAATATAAGCGCTATGTTGATGTGCTTTTCCTGGCGACTGATGAAATGCTCGAGCTTGTCTATCACTCAATGGATGGCGACGGTCAAGCGCGCAATCAGCTTCAACAGGTTGTCAAATTTGCTAAGGCGGCGGATGTGCTGATTCTTGATGACTTTGGCACTGAGGGTGGTATGAAAGGCACGATTCGGCCAGTACACAAAACTATGCAGGAACTGATGTATGACATCAATAATGCGCGGTTTGGCAAGAAATACACGATTATCACAACTAACAATACCGTTGAGGAATTGCGGGCAATGTACAACGTTAAACTGATTAGCCGGCTGATTCCGACTAATGCGGACCACACTTTGAACTTCAATGGTTTGACAGACGTACGATCAAAGATGCTTTAGGAGGAAACGAAGTGCTGAAACTAACGAAAGACAAAATGCTGCTAGACACTGAGCAGAGTTGCGCTTGGTGTGATGGCACTGGATATCTGGACGCAATCGAGCGCAAGTGCCCGTTCTGCGGTGGTGATGGCCTACTGCGTATTGACCCGGCAATCGTACAAGTGATGAAAAGTTCCGGGCATTGGGACAGAAACAACGAAGTAGACGCAAGTTTAATGCACGATATGGGGGTATAGAGTTGAAAGTTTTAGCAAAGTTGTTCTATGCGCTGATGGTCGTTTCAATGGTATCAATTGGTGTTGGATTCGTTATTGCGTTTTGGTTTAACGGCTTAATCGGCTTAAAAGTTATCGCGACTAGTTTTGCTAGCATGTCAATTTGCATGTTGGTAGCTTTCTCATTAGATGTTTACCAATGATCAAGTTGATCTTGCCGATTGAACCGGGAGCACAAGCAAGGCCACGAGCAAGAAGGTTCGGCAAAGGTATTCGACTGTATGACCCGCCTAAAACTGCCACGTTTAAGCGCAAGCTGCACAAGTTGGCGAAGGAAAACTATCACGGCAAGCCGTTAGATGGTGAACTTGAAGTAACAGTTATCTTTGGCCGAACGGTGCAGAAGTCGATAAGCAAAAAAGAGCCGCACCACAATGGCACGACCTTCTGATAAATCAACACCATCAATTATAGCAGAGGAGAGTGGCATTGTGGTTCAGCAGCAGACGATAAATGATGATGAGTTCCGCCCTATTGACCGTGAAGCAACAGTACAAGCCGTTAAGTCCTTTTTTAGTGATCGAGAATGTTACAATGGCTATAATTATCAAGAACTGAAACGACTGTCTGGGGCATGGGGAGAACTGAAATCGCCATCTCTAAGTGTGACTGGCGTTGGAAGTAGCACTGATAATGGGGTTGAACAGCGATTTATTAAGCATGCAGAATGTTTAAGGGCCGTTCAAGCGGTTGAATATGCTATTAACGGTTGTGATCGTGTGAGTTATGTAATTATGAGAAGACGGTATATTGAACGAGTACCAGTCAAGGAAATTCGAAATATACTTCATATTGCTGGTAATGCCACCTGGTACAAGCTTGATCGGCGTGCGTGTTGCCAATTTGCTCAATGTATGGAGGCTGCTGCTGCCCTATATCATGTCAATCAACAAATACTCCCACGATTACAAGTTTTTTTATAATTCTATTGTAATTTTCGGTGAATGGAAGTACATTAAAGGCGTACCGGAAGGTACTAATACTGTTGCACCGTGAATGGCTGCTAGCTGAACACAATGACTCAGATTTCATCCACTCAATCTATGGTTAAGACCCACTTGGGCACGGCGAGGTACGTTCACCATAGAGAGACTTCCAACATGTCTATTTCAAAAAAGTCAGTAGGTTTCCAAAAATAAAGTATTAGACAGACATATCTTTGTATATGTGTATGTAAGACTAGCAGGTTAGTTCGATTCTAACACACGGTGTTTACCGATAGGGGTGCGTAAAAAGGGGCTGGAAAACATGCCTCTTTTTTATTTTTCAACTATAAATCAAAACTCAAACTAGGCGATTTCTAGGATAAAGTTAGGCTATTTTTAGGATGCAACTAGGGGCTACTTCGTGTAATAATAGTATCGTGATATAAATATCATTTGTGCACCGATCGGATTGACCACTTCCTGCACCCTAAGATTAATATTGAATTGATTATGTTCTGGCAATATTAAGTATCTTCCTTTCTCATTCGGATTACATTAAACTGGATAACAGCGTTCTAAATACGGTGGTCAGCAGGTTCGACTCCTGCACGGTGCATTCTCGTTGATGCGGGAAACCTTAAATTTGCATTTTGGACCCAAACATTATCTCCATTAAATTGGTACCGCAAACGGTTAGCTGTACCCATCAGCTGGCGGTTCAACTCCGCCGTGCGGTATTGCGTTGACACACAGCAGCGCAATTGCCAGTGTTTAGAGTTTCACTGGCTGGAAGGTCCCAGGCGGGCACTGCGTTTCTAACCATCATGTCGCAGCGCAAAAAAGGGTGCGAGTCCCTTACCTTTCTTTGCCAGAGATGGCATAAATTTTACAAACTGTATAATTTTGCATTATCCTGTTGGCTTGGTGCTTTCCTTATCAATGCTAACGGGCTATGCATCCTTAGCTCAATGGGCGAGCAGCCGCTATGCTACGCGGAAGATGTGGGTTCGATTCCTGCAGGATGCATTGCCGTGCAACCACGGTAAGCCAATTTAATATTTCAATTCATACAGCCTTGTGTCCTTGCGGCACTTTTGCGAGTCAAAGGTATAATCTGCTGATAATTTGGTTCAATTCCGAATGCTCGCCAATGTCCGAAATGACGTTAAACTACACCTGATATTATTTCACTGAAGAGAGCAACTAAGCTCTCTTTTTTTGATAGAATGATAGTGAAATAATGTTAGGGAGATGATAAATTTGGCTTCAAAAACACAAATGGTAAAATTTGAAGTATATATGACATGTGATAGTGATGGCAATCTATTAAATATTGAGGAACTTTTAAAAGCGATAAGTAAAATTAATGATCGTGATAAAAAAATTGTAACTCAATATGGAATACAGACACGATTAGATAAATTTCATGAAGTTATAGTTGATAGTGCAACTTTAAGAAAATTTCCAAATATGAAATTGTTGTATTTTCATATGTCAAAATTACGAGATGATCCTATAGCAGTTACTCGACAAGAGGTAGATGAATTGTCTGATCTAGATTTAGATGCAGATGAATATATTGCTGAGGACATAAACTGTTTGTTCGATACAGAAAATTGTATTTTATTCATTCAGAGAAATTTTCATAGTTTATCTATTAGTGGAGTTGCATTTTATTTAAAAAAGATGTATGAACGATTGGAAAAAGCAAAAGAAGATTTCAATGTTGATGACTTTGAAGAACTATCTCTAGAGTTTCAACCGGTGCCGGACAAAAAAGCGCTTAAAGGAATTCAAAAATCTGATAATATCAGAACTTTAGAGTTAACATTTGCAAATGCAAATGTTCAAAAATTTTCTACCGGAATAGCAAAATATTTAGGAGGATTCAAACAGCTATTTGATAGCCTTGGTGGCGCTCGAATAAGCATTAATTTATCTGCGGGGTCGCCAAAAAACAAGTCCTTAAAGGCTGGAGATATTCATGAACTAGCAAAAAATATAGAAAGTGGTAAAAGCCTTTTTTCTTCAGCTATTATTAGAGGAAAAGAAGGAGATATGCCTATCGAAAAGTATGATCTTATTAATGGAAAATTATTTGTTACGCATAAATTTTCTTCAGTAAAATCAGAAGATGGTAAAACCAAGAAAATGCATTTGAGACCAGATTCTGTGGAAGATGTAATGAAAAATATTTATTTACGTGAAAGTGAGGACAGGACAGAATCACTACTTGAAGAAACGTTAAGAAATATAAATTAGAAAATTATTTTGGGGAGGGAAAACAATGGGAAAACTTTTTAAGATATTTCCTCCTTTGGTAGGGTTGGTATTGCTCTTGTTAATGGTATGGCTTAATCTGAAGTATGGAATTACTTATAGTTCGCTAAGGGGCTTTTCAAACATTTTAGATTCAACTGTTAATTTTTTATCGATAGTAATTGGTTTTTATTCAGCGTTTTATGGTATGATAATTTCTATGCAAAAGACAAGGTTCATAACAGAGTTGTCTAAATCAAAGCATAGAAATGACCTTCCTAGATTATTAGTTAGCTCTTTGTGTAGCGCTTTCTTGTGTTTAATTTTAACTATAGTTATGCAATCACTAATTGAGTATAAATTACAGATTACTACTATTTTGTTTTATGCATGGTTTTTCTTAGTGGGATTATTTATAACATACGCATTTCAAACTTCTATGTTATCAATTACAATGATTTTTGAATCTGATCCACAGAAGAAGCAAAAGAAAAATTTGAAAATGTGAATAATAAAAAGTCAGCTTAACGGCTGGCTTTTTATTTTGGCTAAGGAAGTGACTTGATGAGAGTGTACAGAGACTGGGGTATCTGCTCATACGAAGAACATAAGATGCTAGTACTAGCCGACAAGATATATCGTAAACAGCACCCAGAACGAGTTAAAGACAAGCCGGTTGAGTACTCTATCAAGCCGCCTGTCTTAAAAGTCAGACATCCCCATTAAATTTGAAAGGTGGTGTGGCAGATGCCATGAAATTGACACAGAAACAACGTTTGTTTGCTGATGAGTACATCAAGAGTGGCAATGCCACACAAGCTTACATCAGAGCAGGATATAGAGTTAAGACTGAGGGTTCCGCCAAAGCAGCTTCCAGCAGATTATTAACTAATGTTAACCTTAAACGCTATATTGATGCCAAAATGGCCGAAATTGAGTCGCATAAGATTGCGGACGCTAAGGAAGTGCTCCAGTATCTAACACGAGTGCTGCGTGGCGAAGAAACAGAAGAGATACCCGATAGCGTAGATGGCGGCACAATTAAACGACCGCCATTGATTAAAGACCGTACAGCAGCTGCACGTGAGATCATGAAACGTTATCCTCTTGATGATCCGATGGTTGCCGCACAGCTTAAGAAACTGCAGGCAGAGGCTGATACGGCTATCTGGAAACGGGATGAGCTGACTGGCAAGAATGATACAGGCGATAAGACAGTACTGATTGATGATATTGGAGGGATTGATGATGGCAAAGATAAAGCTTAGCCACATGATCAATCCTCACTTTTACGAGCTGTGGAACTCCGATAAACCGTATATCATCGCAAAAGGTGGACGTGGGTCTTTTAAGTCGTCAGTGATCAGTTTGCGATTAGTCACTAAGGTTAAGCACTGGACGATGCTGGGACGCAAGGTCAATGTAGTCTGCGTGCGAGAAAACGCCAGCTATCTGCATGACTCGGTATATAGCCAGATTAGGTGGGCACTCACCATGCTGCACATGGATGATGAGTATCATTTCTACAAGTCACCGCTGCGTATTACGCATAAGCGGACGGGGAGCACGTTTTACTTTTACGGCGCCGACGATCCAATGAAACTCAAGTCCAACATCGTAGACAACGTGATTGCGGTTTGGTACGAAGAGGCGGCTAACTTCAAGGGACCGGATGTCTTTGATCAGGCCAATCCAACGTTCATTCGCCAGAAACCAGACTACGTGGATCATGTGACGGTCTACTACTCGTACAACCCGCCTAAAAATCCTTACGACTGGATCAACGAATGGATTGCACAGCGCGAAAAAGATCCAGATTGCTTGGTTGACACGTCGACATATCTTGACGACGAATTAGGCTTTACTACTGATCAACAGCTTAAGATGATCGAACAGTACAAAGCTAACGACTACGATTACTACCGTTGGTTGTATCTAGGTGAGGTTGTCGGCCTTGGTACTAACGTGTATAACATGGATAACTTTAAGCCACTCGACGAGTTACCAGCTGATGACCCGATCATCAACGTGTACTACTCCGTTGATACCGGTCATGAGATTTCCGCCACCACGTGTGGCGCTTATGGATTAACACGCAAACACAAGGTGATCTTGTTACGGACCTACTACTACTCACCGCAAGGCAAGTCGCACAAGAAACCGCCTAGTGAACTAGCAAAAGACCTCCACGACTTCATTCAAGAGGTTGGCACGTGGATTGGTAAAAAGCCTCGTAAGCTGACGATCGATTCTGCCGAAGGTGCGTTGGATAACCAGTTTTACAACGACTACAACATCCATTGGCACAAGGTTAAAAAACTAAAAAACGTTGACATGGTCGACCGTGTGCAAGACTTACTTGCGCAAGGCCGTTTTTACTATCTAGACAACGATAGCAACCAAATCTTTATCGAAGAGCACCGCAAGTATCAGTGGGATGAAAAGACACTCAACAGCGATGATCCGAAGGTAATTAAGATAGATGATCATACTGTCGACGCTTTTAAGTATCTTTGCCGTGACAATGAAATGGCCTTTGGCTTGAAGTGGGGGAGGTGATCACTTGAGCGTATTTAGCACGATAAGAAATTGGTTTAGGAAAGGGGGTGCCAAGCTGGGGATGGTTAATCAGCTAAATAACATCACTGACGATCCACGTATCTCTATCGCAAGTGAAGAGTACGAACGTATCAGAATGGCTAAGCGTTATTACCGGGATGATCTAGGCCGAGTTAAATACCTTAACTCGTACGGGGAGCTTATGAGCCGTGACTTGATCAGTATTAACGTGACTAAGATGGCTGCGCGCCGTTTAGCAAGCATCATCTTTAACGAGCAATGCACAATCACGGTTGGCGACAATTCAACCAACGATCAAATCGCCGAGATACTAGCCGACAATAACTTTTTTAACCAGTACGAAGAGAAACTGGAAGAAGGGATTGCGCTAGGTGGCGGTGCGATTAGGCCGTACGTGGAAGACGACAAGATCAAGCTAGCGTGGGTTAATGCTAGCCAGTTTTACCCGTTGCATTCCAACACAAACGAGATTGACGAAGCAGCTATTGCTAGTCAAACGACGGTAACGGAGAACAATCGCAATGTTTACTACACGTTACTAGAATTCCATCAGTGGAATAGCGACGGTAGCTATCAGATCACTAACGAACTGTACCGGTCCGAGAACATCAACACAGTCGGTATTCAAGTGCCGCTTAATACGCTAGACGAGTATAAGAACCTCCAACCGCAGGTAACACTGACCGGTTTAACTAAGCCATTGTTTGCTTACTTTAAAACGCCTGGCGCTAACAACAAGCGATTAGATAGTCCGTTAGGCTTAGGCCTCGTTGACAACAGCAAGAAGATTATTGATGCAATCAATCAAACACACGATTCTTACTACTGGGAAGTCAAAATGGGTCAACGACGCGTTGCTGTACCGGCTGAAATGCTCAAGCCGGGCACGACCTTCGGCAATGACGAGATTGATGAACAACGTCCGCCGGTCTTTGACCCAGAAGAAAACGTGTTCGTACAAATGTACGGGGAGGAAGAGATGAAGATCACTGATCTTACAACTCCAATCCGTAACGAACAGTACCAAGCGACTATGAATTTCTTTTTGGAAGAGTTTGAGAATGCGATCGGCTTGTCACAAGGTACGTTTACTAGCACACCATCAGGCGTTCAGACAGCAACAGAAGTTGTCACTAACAACTCAATGACCTATCAAACACGGTCTAGCTATTTGACCCAAGTAGACAAGCAGATTAAAGGTTTGATTATTGCCATCCTGGAGCTGATGGAGTGTGGCGAGCTGTTTGATGATGGTAAGGCTAGATGGTCAGGTGATCCCGAAGACGTTGAGATTAACATCGACTTCGCCGACGGAGTATTTACTGACAAGACAACACAATTTACGCAGGATAGCCAAGCTGTCACAATGGGCGTCATGCCTAAGAAGCGGTTCCTGATGCGCAATTTCAGCCTTGATGAAGAGCAAGCCGAGCAATGGTTAGTCGAACTCAACGAGGAGCAACCAGAGCAAGACAGTAACTCGTTTGAAGAGACGGGTAATCCAGATGGTGATAATGATGTAGGAGCTGAATAATCATGGGAGCACGTGAGCGGTTTGAACAAGCAGCTAGCAAGATCAGTGATTATTATCAAGCACTTGAAGAACAGATCTTTGAGTTGATTGTCGATGCTTTGCAAAAGGGCGATTACAAGCATGTGGATCAAGCCGACGTGCTTATGTGGCAAGCTCAACAGCTAAGCAAGATTAACCAACTCAATCGCCAGGTAATCAATCTACTATCTAAAAAGGACGGGATCAGCAAACAAGCGATTGAGGATATGATCAAGTTTCACGGGATGGCGATTACAGATGAGATTGATAGCCAGCTTGAGCGATTAACCGACAAGCATCCCGGCGTATCAAGCGAGGTTAACTTGCTGGTCAGCGGTATTGCACAGCAAACGTGGACAGATTTACAAAATAACGTTAATGAGTCGCTGGTAAGCCGTAACTACGGTCAATCGGCGGTGACAAAAGCATATCGTCAAGTGCTAACAGAATCAACCACCGCAACAGTGACCGGCTTGATGACACACGCAGACGCGGTTGAGTCGGCAATGTATCGCATAGTTGATAAAGGCTTACCGACCAATCTAACTGACAAGGCCGGACGCAACTGGTCGCTTGAGGGCTATACACGTATGGTTGTTAACACGACTGTTAACCGTACCTTTAACGAGGTTAGGTTGCAACGCATGAGTGACTTTGATATGCACTTAGCTTTGATGTCGTCACACCCTAGCAGCCGACCAGCGTGTGCACCGATTCAGGGGCACGTGGTTAATCTAGTGCCAGCTAGTGACCCGGCGTTTAATCCGGAATACGACACGATTTACAATCACGGATATGGTGAGCTGTCAGGCACGCAAGGTATCAATTGCCGGCACGTACTGTACCCGTACGAACCAGGCGTAAGCATTAATAATCAGCCACAATACGATCCAGACGAGGCGATTGCTAACGGTAAGGTAGTTCAACAGCAACGAGCACGTGAACGAGCGATCAGGGATGCTAAGAAGCGTCTAGCGGTGGCTGAACAGCTGGGCGATGACAAGATGATTAGTCAGACTAAAACTCTAGTCAGAGCACGCCAGGCGAAACTGCGGCAATTTATTAGTGAGACTAATGCTGGTAGAGATACACCACTACTAGTAAGAGATTACACACGAGAAAAGATAGTTAAAAAGGTTTAAACAACTCGACCCGAGCACGTCGTAAAAAGGCTCTTTTGTTATGCAATCAATCTGCGTGGTACGTAACCACGTAAAACAACGTTAGGAGAGATAAAGCATGAAGCGTGAATTTTTAAAGGACATGAAGCTAACGGACGAACAAATCAACGCCATCATGGCCGAAAACGGCAAGGACGTTAACGGTTTGAAGGAGCAGGTCAACTCTCTAACTGGCGAAAAAGACGGCCTGCAATCGCAACTAAACGATCGTGACAACCAGCTCAAGGACTTGAAGGGCAAGGTTAAGGACAGTGACGAACTCACGGCTGAGATTGACCAACTGCAAAAGGCCAACAAAGAGGCGAAGGAAAAGTACGAAGCCGATTTGACCGCCCAGCAGAAGTCATTCCTGGTTGATAAGGCGTTGACTAGTGCTGGTGCACGGAATGCAAAGGCAGTGTCATCCCTACTTGACCTTGACAGCGTGGAAGTCAAGGATGGCCAATTGACCGGGCTTGATGACCAACTAAAAGCCTTGCGTGAATCTGACGGCTACATGTTCAAAGAAGATCCACAACCGCAGCCAAAGGATCCGCAACCAGAATCTAAGGTCCGGATTACAGGTGGAGGTGTACCGCCGACGCCTGATCAAAAGATTGATATGGCGCACGCATCGTATCAAGAGATCAAGGCGTTTAAGGACGCTAACCCCGAAGCTTACGAAGCAATGACAAATGAATAAAGGAGAGATAAAAAATGCCAAATGATGTCTTAACTCAATTAGCACAGATGATTGATCCGGAAGTCATGGCCCAGATGTTACAGGCCCAACTTCCGCAAGCGATCCGTTTCTCATCGATCGCACCAATCGATACTACTCTACAAGGTAATCCAGGTGACACGGTCACGGTACCACGCTACAAGTACATCGGTGACGCCGAAGACGTGGCCGAAGGTGGAGCAATCGCCTACAACCAACTGACGACTACGACCCAAAAGGTCACGCTCAAGAAGGCTGGTATCGGGGTTAAGCTCACCGACGAAGCTGTACTGTCCGGTTACGGTGATCCAGCAGGTGAAGCTGTTCGGCAGATTGGGATGTCCATCGGCTCTAAGGTCGACAATGACATCCTGGCCGTTGCTAAGACGGCTAAGCTGACTGTAAACCACGCGATCGATCTTGATCTGATTGACCAAATCAGCGCACAACTGATCGATAACACGTCTGACTTCAACTATGAAAGTGATGACACTCAAACTGGCGTTCTGTTCCTGAACCCGAAGGATGCTAACGCCCTGCGGAAGCTTGCATCTATCAACTGGACGCGTGCAACGGACTTAGGCGACAACGTGCTGGTTAACGGTACTTTTGGTGAGTTGTTCGGTTGGCAAATCGTCCGTACTCGGAAGCTGGCTACTGGTTACTCTCTGGCAGTTCTTCCGGGTGCAATGAAGACTTACCTCAAGCGGGATGTTAACTTCGAAACCCAACGAGATATCGACCACAAGCTGACTAAGATGAACGCCGACAAGATTTACGGTGTTGCCATTATGAACGATGCTAAGATCGTGCAAATCAAGCCAGCATCCGGTTCTGAATCTCACTAAGGAGGGCTAGTCGATGGCTTACCTAACGTTTAATGAGTACTCATCGTTTAGTGCTACGGTTACCCAAGAACAGTTTAGTGCTCTTGAGCAACAAGCGGAGTACGCCATCGATGACGCAACTCATGACTACTACCAGCTAAATAGCTTGGCTGACGATCGTAATCAACGGCGGGTTCGTGACTTCAAACGAGCTGTCGCTGAACAGGTCAACTACTTTGCTTTTATCGGTAGCACCAAAAGCTACGAACAAGAAAACGAGGACTTTAAATCAGTCAAGATTGGCCGGTTGGAGTTAAACCCGAATAGTAGCGTTGTGGCCACCACTAAACACGGCCTTTGCCGTGAATGTTACCAGCTACTCGGTAAGCATGGTTTGCTTTATCGGGGGGTGTTGTGATGCTACCCCGCATCCCTAAACGGCTATGCAATCAAACAATCACGATGCTCATTCCAACTGGCAAGCTGGATAAGTATCGTAAACCGCTAACACAGTCACAAGAGATTAACCATGTAATGGTGCAACCACAGACAATCTACTCTGGATCAAATAACGATCGTACGGTTACAGCTAACGCGATCGTTTATTTGTTTGCTGGAGTATCGGATCCATTGCCTAAGCTCACGCCTGACTGTGTGGGATGGCATTTAACGTTCGAAGGCCGTGATTATGCAATTACAACCTTTGTTGACAACCGTGAACCTTACTCGGACAAGGTTTACTCGTACGAACTGGAGGTGATCTAATGGCAAAGGTTGATATCAATCTCAATCTGAACCGGTGGTTTTCGACCACTAACGTTAATAAGGCGCGTTACGTGATGGCTAACCAGATGATGGCCGACATGGATCAGTTTGTACCGTATAAAGCCGGTACGTTGAGCCAATCGGTGCACATCAACGCTAACGGCTCACAGATCACTTACACGACGCCTTACGCTAAGGCACAGTTTTACGGGGTTACTAATGGCGCTCCAGTTCGCAATTATACCCGTTCAGAACACCCGAGAGCGTCTAAACGGTGGGATTTGCGGGCAAAGGCGTTATACAGCAAGCAATGGGCTGACGTGGCTAAGAGGAGCCTGATGGGAGGCACAAATGGATTTAACTGATCAACTAGTTGACCGGATCAACTTGCTTGATTTACCTGCACCGGTTTACGCAACAGCAGTAACTGGTAAAGAGGATCCGGAAATTGGATTGCTGGTCTTACCGAACTCACAAGTCATTTCACAGGATTTAGTCGGTAACAAGGTTGTCGATTTCCTGTATGAAGTGGTTATGCGTGGCACTGACGAAGGCCAAATTAACGATGCACTGTGGAAGATCGCTAACTTAGTCGGTAGCGATGATTTCCACGTTGAGAGTGCGGATGGATCGTTTATCTATGACCAAGCACAAGTATCGTCATTTCCAACGATGACAGGGGTTGACCTTAAAGGCTCGCTTAACTACGTCTTAGATTTTACGATCCAGGTTGAAACTTTTGGATAGAAAGGAAGATTAAAGAATGACAGTAAAAACTAATGGGATTGTGCTTGCCAGTCGATACAAATACTTTATTGATACGACTGGTGGTACTAATCTAAGTGATCTGACAAATGCTAAATTTGCCCGCTTGGGGGCAGGCTTTACTGGGACAACCTTTTCTGGTAATGAAACAACGATCAACAACACGTATCTTGACGATGAGGGCTTTGGCTCGACAGACGTTGTTGGTAAACGTTTTTCATTTGCTTTTACTGGGGTCAAGATGGCTAACGATCCAGCCCAAGAATATGTAATTGGCTTGCAAAATAAGCTAGGGACGGATCTAGAGACCCGGTTCTTGATTGTTGACCCTGATGGTAATCAGATGATTGGGGTTGCTGCAATTTCTGCTTTGGTACCCAATGGTGGTAACTCGAATGCCGGGGCAACATTAACCTTCACGGTTAATATTCAAGGCAAACTGTATAAGCTTAAAACGCCGATTCCGGTAACGGTAGCTGATGAAAACGATACGATTTCACCAAAGATTGACGGTATTACGCTTAATGCAACCGCATCGACTGGCAACGCCACAACTGTTGTGACGGCGCCAGCATCATCTGTACCCACTGGTGAAAATCATTAATAATACGTATTAAATCGCCTGCGAAATACACAGTACCAGTTGGGGCGGTTAAGTTTTGGAGGAAAGTAACATGGCATTAGTTCTTAACTTAGATGATTACAAAGCAACACAACTGGAAGTTGATTTTGGTTTTAAGAAGGCTTCGGTCGTATTAACTGACGATATCACCAGCAAAATGTCCAGCCTTTCGGTTGATGCTAATAAGATGCTCAAAGAGGCTGATAAGCTAACTGATAACGAGCTGGCCAAGTTACCGCGTCAAGAAGCAAAAGGACGCCTAGAAAACGTCCTGGGAACTGCCCGTGATCTGATGGAAGGAGCATTTGATGAGCTGTTTGATGAACCGGGCTTGGGTGAGGAATTGTACAACCGGTTAGGCAAGTCTACGGTATCGCTAGCCAATGTATTCTCACGTATCAACGAAGAAGTTAATAATGCTAATCAACGCAAGGAAGATCAAAAGCTCAACCGATATAACCGGCGCCACGACAACCGTAAAAAGAAGTGATTAAATGCTTTCACTTACCGAAGAACTAACACAATCGATTGCTTATCAAGGCCGTGAGTATCCTATCGACCTGTCTTATGACAACGTCTTGCGGTTTTACCAGCTCCTCGATGATGCTGACTTTGACGAGGGTGAGAAGATTGTCGCGGCGTTTCATATCTTTTTTGATGAGGAAGTCCCTGACGATCCAGAATTTCTAATGAACGTGGTTAAGCTACTAGGTGAGTACGTCAGTGCTAGCCCGTACGGCGGCGACGCAGCAAGCTCACAAGGCGATCAAGCTCAAATTAGGTACTTTTCCTTCCAACAGGACGCACCGGCGATCTATGCATCGTTTATGGAACAGTATGGGATTGACCTAATCAAAGAACAGGGCAAGTTACATTGGGACAAGTTCAAGGCTTTACTCGATGGGCTAGGCCCTGACACGCAATTCCGCCGGATCGTCGCTATTAGGCAACGGACGACTGACGGCTTGGAAGGCGAAGAACTAGCCGTACTCATGGAACAACAACAGTACTACCGCTTAACCGACGGGGCTTCGGTTGATGCGCAGACGCAACGAACTGATGCTATGCTCGATGCTTTATTTGCAGAATAGGAAGGAGGTAAATTATGGCAGCGGATGGCAAAGTTACAATTGAAGTTGATCTCGAAACTGATAATGTGAAAAGTGATACGGAAAAAATAAAAGATATCCTTAATGGTCTCGGTAAAGTAGATCATAAAGTCAAGTTTGGCGTTGATGCTGAAGCTGCCAAAGCAAAGATTAAGGAAATTTCTGAAGATGTTCGCCACTTGCCAAAGGAAGCGCGCACTGAGCTACGAGCCATTGGCAATAAAGCGGGGATCGAAGAATTCGACAAATTCTTGAAACTCTTACCTAAAGAAGAACGAGTTAAGCTGTTAACAGATTTTCAAGATAAAGGAATTGTCGATTTTCAACATGCTTTGAGTCAGATTCCTAAGGAAAAACGTTCAGACGTAAAGTTGAACGATAATGCTTCTGAACCAATTAGGCAAATTAAAAAAGGAATTGAAGAGGTTCCGACAGAGCACAGAACTAAATTTGAAGCCGACACATCAATTGCCGAACAACATATTGGATTACTTGGACGAGCACAATATAACGTGAACAGCAGCTCTAAAAGCATGTTATCAAGTGTTAAAAGTATTGCGACAGGATTAGGTGTTTATCAAATAGCTACTAAGGCAGCAGCAGCTGTTTCTGACCAACTTTCAGGAGCAATTAGTCGTTATGATACGCTCAATAATTTCCCAAAAGTTATGCAGTCGATGGGGGCTAGTGCTAAAGATTCAAATGCAGCAATTAAAACTCTGTCGAATGGGATTCAAGGCTTGCCAACTTCGCTTGATCAAGTAGCGCAAACTACTCAAGTTTTCATGCCGTTATCGGATAATGCAAAAGAGGCAGCCAAAGCTACTTTGGCACTAAACGATGCCTTCTTAGCTTCCAATGCTTCAACAGCTGATGCTTCTCGAGGGCTGGAACAGTATAAGCAAATGCTGGCTAACGGTAAAGTTGATATGATGGGCTGGCGATCGATTGAAGAAACTATGCCAGCATCTTTGCAGAAAGTTGCTAAATCTTTTGGGATTACAAGTGGATCAACTCAAGAGTTGTATAACAAGCTGGATTCTGGCGAAATCTCAATGAAACAGTTGAACCAGCGTTTCATTGAATTAGATGGCGGTGCTGACGGATTCCATAAGACAGCATTGAATGCTACTAACGGTATTGGCACTGCAATGGAAAACCTAAAAAACCGTACTAAAATTGCCTTGGAAGCCGTTATTCGTGGTTTTGACGATATGGTCAAAACACTAACAGGTTCAAGTATTGGCGAAAACATTAATAAGCTTTCATCACGGTTTAGTTCTCTTGGGAAAAACGGCGAGCAAACTTTTGAAAGCTTAGGAAAATGGTTAAAGCCATTTGTACCAGCGCTTGAGACATTAGGAAAAATTGCCAAGACAGTTTTTAAGGGTATGATCGCTCCTGTTCAAGATGTCATAAGTGCTTTTCAAGGACTAAAGGACAGTTCAGGCTTTGCTAAGCAACTTAATAGTGCATTAAAAGGACTTGCTAATCATCAAAAGGCTCTAAAAGCACTTGGTCTTGTAATTACTTCAGTTGTTACAGGATTGGTGGCTGCTAAGGGTGCAATAACTGTTGTTAATGCATTTAAAAAGGCCCTTGCCGGCTTCACTGCGATTAAAAACGTCGTAACTAGCATTAAGAGCTTGCAAGGCGCGATGGCTTTACTTAAATACGCCTTTGCAACTAATCCAGTCGGTATCGTCGTGACGGCAATCGTCGCATTAGGTGTTGCGTTCCTGACCGCCTACAAGCATTCAAAGACATTCCGAGACGGTGTTAACAAGGTTGTTTCCGGTGTTAAGGACGGCTTCAGTGCCGCTTTGTCTGCGGTTAAGAGTTTCTTTAAGACCGTCGGCAAGTTCTTTACTGGCCAACTAGGCTGGGAAAAGGCAATCGCTAAAGAGTTCTCCAAGATCGTTAACACTGTCGGCAAAGCGCTTAGTAAGCTAGGCGGCGTCCTTAAAAAGATTGGTAAAGCGGCGATTATGGCGTTTGTTTACACCCTCGCCTTGCCAGTCGGGATTGGAATTACGATCATGCGACCGTTGGTCAAGGGTATTATGTCAGCGATCAGCAAGCTGTGGCCACAAGTCAAAAAGGTATGGCAGAATGCATGGAACGGGCTAGTAACGATCGCTAGTGCAATCTGGAAGCCAATCTCCAAGCCAGTTCAAGCGGGGTTGAAGCTGATTCAGTCGCTTATTTCTGTTGGATTGAAATCTATTACTAAGCTTTGGCAACGTGAAGTTGAGTTCTGGGGTACGGTTATTTCAACGGTCTGGAACACGATTAAAAAAGTTGTATCAGCTGGTATGAAAGCTCTTGAGTCTGTAATTTCGCCAATTCTGAAAAGCATATCGAGTGTTTGGAGCACGACATGGAATGCGATTAGCAGTTTTGTTGGTGATGTCTGGAACGGAATTAGCAAAACTGGTAAAAAGATTTTCGGTGGTATTCGCGACTGGATGAGTGACATTCTAGACGCAATCTGTAAGAAATGGTCAGATGTTTGGAATGGCTTAGCTTCAGCTTTCTCTGGAATCTGGGACGGGATAAAGAGCGTGGCCAAGTCTGGTTGGAATGAGATTATCGGTTTCATTAACACAGGTGTCGACGGAATTAACTCAGTAATTCATTTCTTTGGTGGTAAAAAAGATACGGTGCCAAAGCTTAAAAAGCTGGTACACGGAACGTCGGCTAATGATCGCGATGAGTTGGCATTAGTTAATGATGAAGGCGGAGATACTTACCGTGAAGCGATTGTTCGTACAAATGGTCAAGTTGAAATACCTAAAGAACGGAATCAGCTAGTTTTCTTGAATCGTGGTGATGAGGTTATTCCGGCCAAGAAGACGGCAGAACTATTTGGCCTAAATCGTTACGCAACTGGTAAAAAAGGCTGGCTTTCGGCTGCTTGGGATAATGTTAAGGACTGGGCCGGTGATACCTTTGAGGCTATTGAGGATGCCCTGAAAGACCCGCTAGGTGTCTTGACTGACTTATTCCATAAAGGCAAAAACACCGCAACTGATATTTGGAAAACAGTTGGTGATGGTGCAGCTGATTACTTACCAAAGACCGGGGTCGAATGGTTTAAAAAGGAACTTCAAAAGCTTGAAGATGCATTAACACCGCCTAATCCTAGTGGTTCAGGTGTAGAACGTTGGCGTCCTTATATTGAAAAAGCCTTTAAGGAACTGCATGTAACAGCTACTGAGAGTAAGATCAATAAATTGCTTCGCCAAATTCAAACCGAATCCGGTGGTAATCCGACTATTCCACAGCAGATTAGCGACATTAACTCCGCAGCTGGTCATCCAGCACAAGGCCTACTTCAGTTTATTCCTTCAACGTTTAACTCATGGGCTGTAAAAGGTCATGGTCAAATTTTAAATGGTTATGACCAAATCTTAGCCGCAATTAACTGTCTGGAACATGGCGGCGAAGGCGGCTGGGGTAACGTCGGCAATGGCCACGGCTGGATGAATGGTGGCTGGGCAGATCGACCGGCTATTTTCGGTGAAGTACAAGGTGAACCCGAACTGGCGATTAATCCAGCGCGCCAAACGGCAGATCATTACATCTTGGAAGCAATTCGGGCACGAGCTGCTAAGTCGCCAAATGGATTTGCGGCGAAGTTAAATCGAATGATCGTCAGTCAGCAGCAGGCCGGGCATCAATTGGTAGCCGCAACGCCTTCAACAATGCCAGCGCCAACTTTAAACAATAGTGTAAGTAACGGTGCTGATTTGAGTGGCGACGTTACGATCACATTCCAAGTCGATAGTTCAGAATTAGCACGCCAGACTTATCCAAAGTACAAGATGATGAAGGCACAAGAAATTATTATTCGAAACAACGGTGGTGCAATTCCCGTTGGGAATGCAATGCCGGTAGGAGGTGGATACTAATGGCAACGATTATCATTCAGCGACAGGACGGCACTGAATATGATTTAGACGCGTTGGGCTTTCGGGTCAAAAGCTTTAGTGTACCACTGAATAATAATTCTTATAATTATCAGCAAGTTGGCAAATATGGTTCAATGATGACCACTTTTGCCAGTCAGTATCTGGTTATTCCATTAACGATTGTGATTACAGCGGTCGACATGGCCGACTACAATCTGCAACTGCTGGAATTAAGGCGTATTTTTCGCTCAGATGAGGATTTTTATGTAATTAATGCGATTACTCCATTCATGCGCTGGAAGGTTCGTGCTGAAGCAGTTACGCCAACTCAGCAAAGCAATTTTTGGCAATCAGCAGATGTTGCAATCAATCTTGACTGTGCAGATGGCTATGCTGAATCAGTTGCGACCACGCTTAATTGGAATGCTGAAGAATGGGGATTCGGTCTTAACATACCCAAGGACGAAATCAGCTACGAATTTACACAAAGTGATTTTTCATTTTGGAATCTGGGATTAATACCGCTACTAGCTGATGAGCGACCAGCTAAGATGATTTTTCAAGGTAATGCGCCGAATGGCTTTACGATAACTAATAACACCACGCAGCAATCAATTCAGATTAAGCGTGGTGTTTCTAGTTCCGATAAAGTAATCATTGATGGTGTTATGCCGTTGATTAATGGTCAGCAGGCCTATAACGATTGTGATCATGGCTATTTGGATTTTGTGACTGGTGAAAACAAGTTGCATGTTGATGGTGCTAGCAATTTTAGGCTTAAGTTTGAGACCAGGTTTTACTACTAAGGAGGTGATTAAGTGATCAAAATTGCAGTTCAAGGCTATGATGGCAATGAATCGGTGATTCTTGCTTATAACGTCAGTGTTACGAAAACGATCAACAGTTTTCCTACTCTGACGTTTTCTTTTGACGCAGCTGGACAAAATAAGATCGCTGAAAACCTACTAGGACCACGAGCTTTATTTACGCTCTCAGATGGTCAACAATACCGTTTGACGGTCTCAAACCCAGTGCCGAATTTAAATTACCGAACCTATACGATTACGGCTACACATATAAGTCATGATCTGCATGATAACTACGTGCGTAATACGCTAGCTGGTGTTCAGTCAATTAATAGTTGCATGGACCTAGCGATTCAAGGTACTTCGTTGTCATATCAAATTGAGGGGAATTTCAACCCTCATGATTTTGGCGAGAATATGATCGGTGCTGGGCATGGTGATGATATCTTATCAGCGATTGCGCAGGCTTGGGCTTGTGAGTATTGGTTTGACAACCGGACGATTCATATTGCTAAGACGATTGGTACTAAGGATTCATTCTTGTTTGTGGATCGAGTCAACGCTAACTATATTTCGTGGACTGAAGATTACTCATCATTCGCGACGGCAATTCATGGGTTTGGCAAGCAGCTAGAGCAATCTTCAGATCAGGATTCTAGCAATCAAACTATTCAGTATAGCTGCGAGGCGGACTATTATAGTCCGTTAGCTGGTAAGTCGGGAATTGGTGCTATTTGGCAAGATGCTTACACTAGCGATACGATTACCGACAGTAATGCTTTGCAAGCCGCTTTGAAAAGCTCGTTGCATGATTATCCGGATGTGCAGTACTCAATGAGCTGGGTGGCATTTGCGGATAACAGCCAGATCAAAAATAATATTGAGATTGGCAATACTGGCTGGCTGCGTGATCGCTATGGCCTTGATGTTAGTGTTAAAATCCAAAGCTACACGCACTATCTAGACAAACAGTCGGGCAATAGCGACACGATTACGTTTGGTAATAAGATTTTCGATGCTTCGGAATATGAATCACGGCAGAGAAAAGCTCAAGACCAGGCAAAGACGATTGCCAACTTGCAGTGGAAAATTAAGACTGCTAAAAGCGTAGGTAATGCATGGACAGAAAGCGAGGTGCAAGCATTTGACAACAGCAAACGTAGTTGACGTGTCGGAGTGGCAGCCGACCAGTATCGACTGGGCTAATCTCAAGACTAACGGCATTAAAGCCGTAGTCGTGCGGATTGGTCACGGTACGACACGGGACACTAATGCAGCCGACCATATCAGCAACGCAACCAAAGCGGGGCTGATCGTGCACGTGTATCACTACTACGAGGGCACAGATGGCGAACTGCAATGGTCCGTCAACAATGCCAAGAGCCTGAACATTCAGCCCAACGTGTACTACTTTCTGGACATGGAGGGCACGATCGCTGGGTCATGGTCGAGTATCTTTGAATCGTTCCGCAAAACGTGGTCTGGCTACGGCTGGAAGACTGGCCTGTACTGTTCGCTGAGTAACTATGCCAAGTTTGACAATGCAACACTGGTCAAGCAATGTGTCTACCGCTGGATCGCAGCATGGGGCAGTACCCAGCCAAGCAATGCTGACATGTGGCAGTATGACAGCAAAACCGGTCTGGGAAGCTATACGAGTGCACTGGACAAGGACGTTGACATAGCCGGCAAACTGATAGTCGCACCAAGTACCGACACGATTACCGATACCGACCCAAACGGCAACTATGAGCTCAAGGCCGGCGCTTTCGTTGGCTTTGATCACTCGACTACCTCACTACAGGGTGGCGAGATGCTCGTGGCCAGTCCCGATGGCAAAAATAAGATTCCCAAGCTTGCACCTACGGGTGCTTTTTTGTTTAACAATGCCGATGGGGACAGCATGTGGACACTGATCAAGCCCAAGATCCAGATGCCTAAGCTAACGTGGTCAGCAATAACGGGCAAGCCCGATCTGGTGTTAAAGACTGATCTCACGTGGGCCAATATCTCAGGGAAGCCAAGCATACCTAATGCCGATGATACAACGACTATATCAAGTGGGGACCTTAACGGCTATACGACAACGGGCAAGTACTACATGCCCAATGAATTGTCCAACTACACTAACCATCCTACCGGTACTGATATAGGTGGGTTTGTGATGAAGGTTGACTCATACCACAATGGCGACATGATTATTCAGACGATCTACCAGATTAACTCTGGTGATGTTTGGATTCGGCAGCACTGGGCCAACAGCTGGAAAGCCTGGCGTCAGGTAACATTCTGGCCAAAGGGAGGATAGCTAATGGATTTAATTAGTTGTGTAACCGACAACGTTAAAAAGGTGTATCAGAAAATTGCAGAACTGTATCAGCTGGAAATTGAAGTTGATGCTAATGATGAGCAAACAGTACCAACACTACGTGTTGAGGAATGTCAAACAGATGTCCTCAATCGGCAGGCGCGTCAATGGCTTTTTCGAGTGATGAAGAAAATGGCTGCTGACATTAACGACTTGGTTACACTGTACAACGCTCAAAGTCTGATTGATTGGGACGCAGACGGTCAGCCATTAACACTGCCGTATTACTTAGCAATGCCGAAGTCATTAGCTTTTAACGAGGTTGAGACGGTTTTAGATGATGATTTTAAACGAGCTTTTGAGCTGTTTGCTCGGCTCGAACAATATGCAAATAATATGAGAGGAGCCTGATTATGGCAGCGATTAATACGCGAGTTGTCTTGGACTTGGTCCGTGATGCGCAGTCGAATTCTAGTTCGATTGTGGATCTGACGCCATATTTTCAAGGGCGCATCGGCGACAGCCAAGCCCCAATGCCACTGGCACTGAAGATGGATGGCCGGCCATTTGACATGACTGGATATGGCTTCCAAGTCGAAGCGACTGACAGTCAGGGCAAAGCCTTTGTGATGTCAAACTGTGCTAAAGAAGTAGCACAGTCTGATCGTTTCAAACGCGGTTTTTTCACGGTGATCTGGGCTGCAGAAATGTTCCAGAATCCAGGTACGATGAAAGGTGCGTTTGTAGTAACTAAGCCAGAGACTGGCGAGAAGATTTCCACACTAGATTTCAATCTTAATGTACTTGATCAAGCTGTCAGTCTTAATACGCTGCATGATAGCTACAGTAATCGGCTTGAAGACATCATCAACGACTTAAAGTCGAAGGCTGATGAAATGGTCAAGGATACGTCTATTGCAACACTGACTGCACAGCTAAAATCTGCTCAGTCGGCTTTGGAAACTACCACCAATTTGATTAACACCAAAGGTATTCCAACAACGGTTGATATGCAGAATTATGTAAAAGGCTATATGGTGGCTCAGAATACTGGCAACGATTTAAATACGTTGACCACGCCTGGTATGAGCTACTATGTAACAACGACTTCTGCCGGCAATCTGCCAAACGGCAAGTTAGGAATGCTTAGTATTCACGGCAATGCATCACACTTGCTGCAGGTTTTCACGGACGCTGACCAGAACGCTTTTGTGCGTGGATATGAGAACAATACTTGGTCTAAGTGGCGCAGTGTAACGTTCTGGCCAAAGGAGGTATAGATATGACTACATTTGTAATTTGTGGGGGGGGTAACTTAACCCCGTCTGTTAGCTTAGTTGCCGTCTCGATGAAAGGCGGTGACAATTGATGGTTCAAACAATTAAGAATGGACAAGAGGACTGGCTTAGCACTTTAAACAACGGCTTGAGCCAAATTGGTGATTTTACAGAATGGACAACTGCTGGTATCACGGCTTTAAATGGCTTGGGGAAAGCTCAAAACCTTTGTTGGCGAAAGGCAACGCAAACCATCAGAAGTCAAAAACGAGTAGTTATCGAAATTGCTGGCTATGTAACGATTCCAAGTAACATTGCGTCTAACGCTCATTTGGATATCATTCAGTTGGCAAGCAATATTTACCAGCCTATCTCTACTTACTTTGCACAAGTAGGTACAGTAGGAAGTTCTCCGGCATCTGGCCTGGAGTTTAATTCTGGTAACGGTAAAATCAGCATTATTAATGGCTATAGTTTCAGTATCGGTAATTTCGATTCATATATCAGTATGATCATTGCCGCGTAGCTAGTGTGGTCAGTCCTGGAAAGGACAAAAAATGGCTTTAACACAACTAATTCCAACGGAAAATTGGACCAAAATTATCAATGACAACTTTGGTAAGACTGATCTTGCAAATCTAAACTGGCATAAAGTTTCACCTGGCTGCACTTGGTTAAATGGTGCGAGCTCACAGTTTAATGATCTTTTTTATACCCAAATCGGGGATGCTAAACTATGCTTGTTTGAAGCCGGATACATTAAGGTGCCTAAACTTAATTCTGAAATTCCTTGTATGAGGGTTGCCGCTGAATATGCTCCTTCACATGTTGTGAGCGGCGCGGCGCAACAAAATGGTTATTTTGCAGAGCGAACTGCAGGCGGGAGTACTGACTTTATCGCTTGGGGTGGAGATAGTATAGGCAATATCGGCAACGGTAATGTTTCAATGGTCTGGATTCACTTTGACTGAAAGGAGTAATGAAATGAACGATACAATTGTGGTCTATGAATTTGACACCAAAGATCGTACGCACCGGTATCTTGATGCGGTGCAGGTTAGTGCAGATGCCAAACTCGAAGATAATCAAACGACTGTGGCACCGGCTGACGGGTCACAGTTTTTTAATGGCAAGGAATGGGTAAGCGAGCTGGTCAATGCCTATCACTATGATGACAATGGCTACTTTGACTACTTTACAGTCGTGCCAAAGGGCTCGGATTTGCAAGCCAATGAAACATTGGTTGTGCCATATGACAAAGATGGTCGTGGTATGTATAAGCCTAAGTTTGACACGGCACAAAACACGTGGATTGAAACGTTAACGCAAGCGGAAATCGATGCGCTCAACAAGCCAGCTACGCCAGAGCCAGATGCGCAGGACCAACTCAACAAGCAGTTGATGGTTCGTATCGCTGCCTTGCAAACAAGTGTAGCCACACAGAGCAAGCTTAATGCCAACTTGATTAAGGAATTAACCGAGATCAAGAAAAAGCAGGCAACTGACACCACTACAACGAACGCTTAGGAGGGATAGATATGGCTAATGATTTTATGTTCGGCATCTACAAGAGCTACTACGAGATGAAGTTGTTTACTAAAGACGATTTGGATTTGTTTGTTGAAGTCGGTGACCTGAGCGCTGATCAAGAGAACCAAATCTTAGGCGTAGCTGCATCATCTGCTACTGCAACTGATTCTGGGTCTGCTAATGCTGCTCAATCAGCTAATACGGCTGTTAGCCAAGCTTAAGCAAACAAAAAAGCCCACAGCATAATACTGTGAGCTAATAAAAAGGACGCCTATTAAGCGTCCTCAACCGGTTCGGTACGTGAGGAGCTACCTCAGTACCGTTTTGCGCACCGGCCTTCTAATCATCATGCCTATATTATATCACATTCTATTTATGATACAATGTTTATTGCGCACCGAGTGGGTAGCTCCCACTTAAGCCTGTGTGCATTAGGAGGTGACTCCTATGGAACATTGGTTCCTTCTGATCATCATCGTGCCTAGTAAGCACGTTAAAAAATTAATTAAGCGACTGCTCAGGTAGCACACTCGCCAGCGCTCATCGGTTGGGATACTGATAGGGCGCTTTTTGTTTGCGCAGATTTTGATAAGGAAGGAGGCAAATATGTGCATGTTGATTGGGACGAAGTAGCAAGTGTTTGTGGTGTAATTTCTGGAGTGATTGCTTTACTGGTTTGGGTTACTAAAACAACTTTTAAATCATTTCTGACACCAGTAACTCAAGAAATCCGCCGATTAACAGATAGTATGGGGATTTTAAATAATACTATCAATAAGCAGACGGATCGTCAGGAAGAGTTTAATCGTCGCCTAGAAAAACATTCAGAAAAATTAATTTCTCACGATGAAAGAATTAAGCATCTGGAGGATGGTACAAGATGAAAGAAATTAACAATATTGTAGAATGGTTGATCCAGTCGGGAGCGCTCGTTGCGCTCTTTTCTTTTGCCTGGAAATATGTTAAGCCGTGGCTAGATGCTAAGCAGACCCACGCCCAAACTGAGCAGGCTAAAGTAGCTTGGGGGTTGCTAGAACAAGTAGCTGACACTTCAGTTGCAGCGTTGGTTGGTCAGAATATGACTGGCAAAGATAAGTTTAACTTGGCAGTTAAGAATGTTCAGCAAGCAATGCAAAGCAATGGGTTTGAAGTTAATCAAGCGGCAGCAGAAAATGCGGTGCAATCTGCTTATGAACAGAGTTCACTGACGCCAACGGTTGTACCAGGCAATGATATTAAACCAGCACAAGGCTCAGTAGCGGCAATTAATCCTAAGGGGGTAAAGTAATGCGTAATTTGTTCATTGATGTTTCTAGCTATCAAGAAGACAGTGTTGAGTACTTCCAACGCGCTAAGGGCCAAGGCGTTATGGGGGTCGTTGTTAAGCTGACCGAAGGTTCAGAAGATGGCTCGGCTTATGTTAATCCACGTGCTGCAGCGCAGATTCGTAATTCACTCGCAGTAGGATTGCGGGTTAGCTGTTACCACTTTGCGCGTTATACGAGTGATGCGGATGCGCAGAATGAAGCACGATTCTTCGTTAAGATTGCTAAGCAGTACGGTATGACAAGCGATACACTGATGATTGATGATGCCGAAGTGCATTCGGCAGCGGACTACAATTCAGCAACCACAGCTTTTTTGAATGAAGTTAAGGCATTGGGCTATGCTAGTGTTGGTCTGTACTCAATGAAGTCATTCTTCACTGGCGGAATTCTGAACAGTCATGGCTTTGGCAACGCTAAGATTTGGGAAGCCGGTTATGGTATTACTGACTTGGGTGTTGATAACGCTGCTGCATGGCAATGGACTGACAATGGTCTCGGCATGAGTATTGATACATCGTATGACTTTGATGGCGCCTTTACGATTGCTAGTTCAAGCACTGGCTCAGTGCCAGAAGTATCAATTCCAGCACCACAACCAGTAGAACATGTTGGTCACCCAGCTACTGGTACTTATACGGTTCAGCCAGGCGATACTTTATCGGCGATTGCGGCTAAGTATGGCACAACGTACCAGATTTTGGCAGCAGTCAATGGTATTGGTGATCCTAACCAGATTTGGCCGGGTCAAGTGCTTAAAGTCACTGGTACAGCTAGCCAAGAATCAACGTATTATGTTCAAGCAGGAGATACACTGTCCGCAATCGCAAATAAGTTTGGGACAACTGTTTCAAACCTGGTCAGCCTTAACCACATCAGTAATCCGAATGTCATCTACGTTGGTCAAAAGATTTATGTTGGTGAGGCTACGCAAGGACAATCCAATGCCTACACGGTCCATGCTGGCGATACGTTGTCTAGTATTGCGGCTAAGTTTGGAACTACTTGGAAAACACTGGCACAGAAAAACAGTATTGCAGATCCAAATGTAATTTATGTTGGACAAACATTGCAAATTTAATGTTATAATGTTTTCAGATCAATCCCCGTCCTAGTCGGCTTACGAGCTTTCGGGTGGGTTTTTACTTTAGCTATATTCAGCTATCTAAAACTATCTATATAGCTTATCCATAAAAAAGGCCTGGCTTAACAGCCGGGTCTTTTTCTTTTTGCTTTCTTTTTGATTTCGTGCAAAATGCTATTATATCAGCGTTTATAAGCAACGGTTTCCTTTCACTTTCTTTTTATTTTTGTTATACTGGATACAAGAGCGACAACATCTCTACGTGGACTGTCGCGGTTTGTGCACAAAAACAACCCTACTTAAGCCTATCGACTAAGTAGGGTTGTTTGATACTTAAGAGGTGTTCTGTTTTGGTGCAACAAAACGTGCAACAACTATAAAAATGAGTATACGAGATAAAAACCAAAATCTTTATTTCATGTACGATTAAAAATGATAAAAACACATAATAACTCAAGATTCATCCTGTACTCTCCTTTTTCAGAGACATCTAAAACTAACTAGAAACCCCAAAGCCTTGATATGATAGGTTTTGGGGTTTTAGTAATCACTCTAAATTGAAAAGTTGGGACACCTGATGGACACCTAATACAGTTGTTCAAAAGCAGGGATTGTTTTTGGGGCTATTGCAGAATTTATTCATTAATTAGTTTAAGGGCTAAAACCTGAAAGCACAGAATTGCGGAAACTTACCGCCGTTCTGTGCTTTTTTGGTCTAAAACAGAAAAACGCAATTATTCATTAGCAATAATGCAGTCTGGGCTGCTTTTTAGGACGATTTCTGCACATTTTAGTTAATCTGATTCATCAATAGACAGATCGGTAATCTGAACTTGTTCCAATATTTTGTAAGCGTTATACTAAACGTATAAACTGATGTTATCGCTTTCGCAAGGATTATTTTACACTGGAGGGGTTTTTATGTATTATTCCAACGGTAATTATGAAGCATTTGCACGTCCTCGCAAGCCTGAGGGAATCGAACAGAAACACGCCTATATTATTGGGGGCGGGCTGGCTGGTTTAGCAGCGGCCGTCTTCATGGTTCGTGATGCTCAGATGCCTGGCGAAAACATTCATATCTTAGAAGAACTGCCGGTTGCGGGTGGCTCACTGGATGGCGAGAAGCGTCCTGGCGTTGGGTATGTCATTCGGGGTGGCCGTGAAATGGAAAACCACTTTGAATGTCTTTGGGATATGTACCGCTCAATTCCTTCACTGGAGATTCCAGGCGCTTCTTATCTGGATGAATACTACTGGCTGGGCAAGGAAGATCCCAACCCTTCCAAACGCCCCTGGTGAATAT
>OGON01000414.1_pt1 | contig 34939 bp, 19 predicted proteins | sample 1552671 | NCBI WGS metagenome assembly OGON01 (sample SAMEA2580136, study PRJEB22360) | human gut metagenome | biome: human gut; feature: human-associated habitat; material: faeces | place: Denmark | collected 2008/2010 | reverse complement strand
CCTGCTTTTCTATAGTTGCAAAACTCTTCTATCTTAGAAATCCAACCTAACATAAGCAGAGATTGTATATGCTGAGGGGCATCAATTTGTTTGATGGATTCCCGGATTCGCATATAATAGCCTTCTATCTCTTTATCAAAAACCTTATCAGCAAAAGAGAGCTTGGGAAGAGAGTATGGTATAGTCGTATCCATAGCCTTCCGTAACACTTCTGTGCTACAAGTATTCAGAAGCTTAATATCGGCCTTTGAATACTTTTGAGTTTTGCACTTGGCGAGGTGGTAAGAGAAAGGGTTAACCTCAAAACCGACTCCATTCAGCCCCATTAAGTTTGCTCCGATAATGGTTGATCCACTGCCCAAGAAAGGATCTAAAATAATGCCATTCGGATTACTATTATATAACCCTATCAGATTGGTTACAAGAGTAGTTGAGTATCCTTCTTTATATCTGCACCATCTCTGAAAAGGCTTCTGTAAGTCATCAGAGAAGTTAAGTGGACTCTTATAGGTAGCTCTGTCAGATGATGGCATTACAACCTTGAATGGCTTCTCTAGCTCCGTATAAAACTTCTCCGTCATATATGAGGATTCCGATGTATAAATAATATAGGTCTTGACTTACAAAGTTAGCTATTTTTCTATTCTGAACAAAATGGGGAAGGGCTTCCTAAAGTCATAATCGGCCCTATATGTAAACCGCTGATGAAAGAAAAAGCCCCTCACTTTCGTGAAGGGCTTTCAGGCGGTGCGGATGGGGCTCGAACCCACGACCTCGGGCGTGACAGGCCCGCATTCTAACCAGCTGAACTACCGCACCGTGTTCTGCTGTGTTTGAGGTTTTTCTCAAACGCGAATGCAAAGATAGGTATATTTTCCGGACCTGCAAGCGTTTTGTGTAAAAATTTTCAAAAATTTCGATATAAAACGATACTTGCCGGAAACGAAAAAAAGCGGGCAGAATCGCTTCTGTCCGCTTTTCCCAGCACTTTATCAAATGGAATTATTTGATTTCGATTACTTTATGAGTATGTTCAGGCTCAACCTTGACGACCTTAGGGATATTGACCTTTAATACACCGTGCTCGACCTGAGCATTGATCTTTTCCCTGTCGGCATCCTCCGGCAGAAGCATAGTCTGCTGGAATTTGCTGTATGAGAATTCGCGACGGAGGTAATGACCGTGTTTCTTCTCATCATTGTTCTCCTGTTTCTTTTCCATATTGATTACAAGGTCTCCGTTCTCATCGAGAGAAACTTTGAAATCATCCTTGGTCATGCCCGGAGCGGCGAGCTCCAAGTCATAACTGTGTTCGTTTTCTAATACGTTGATGGCCGGAGCGGTAGCATTTGATTTTTCCATCCAGTCATTGTCAAAGAAATCATTGAACATGCTTGGTAACCAATTCTGGTTATATCTTCTTGAAGGTACCATAATATAAATCTCCTATTTTTAATTTCGTTTAACTTTCCCGGACCTCGGACCCTTTCGGATCCTGTGCCGGTTCTTTGTCTGGTCTTTCGACCGGACGCCTTAGTTTATGGCAATCTGCATACCATTGTAAAAAAAAGTCCTAAAAGAGGACAAAATGTCGTGTATGTGGACAAAATGGCATTGATTTATTGTCAAAATGTCCGAAAGCCGCATTGTCTTAAATTGGAATATGTAGTAAAAGATGTATATTTGCAAATTCGGTTTGTCGGAAGGAGCACACGTGCCGAAGGGCTGTGCCAATGACATTGACCGAAGCTTCAAAACGGGAGTGAATATGCCTGACAACGGAAATATCATAATTAAGGGGGCAAAGGTCAATAACCTCAAGAATGTGACGGTGGAGATTCCGCGCAACAAGTTTACCGTGGTTACCGGAATTTCGGGCTCCGGAAAATCTTCATTGGCCTTCGACACATTGTTCGCGGAGGGACAGCGGCGTTTTGCGGAGAGTCTGTCCTCTTATGCGAGGCAGTTTCTCGGAAGGATGAGCAAGCCGGACGTGCAGGCTATCGAGGGGATTCCGCCGGCAATCGCGATAGAGCAGAAGGTCAATACGAGGAACCCGCGCTCCACGGTTGCCACGACCACTGAGATCTACGATTATCTGAGGGTGATATTTGCCCGTATCGGAAGGACGTTCTCGCCGATAAGCGGGGTAGAGGTGAAGTGCCATAGTGAAAATGACGTCATGGCTTTCATAATGGGCAGCGCCGAACCGTCAGCCGTCTATCTTTTGGCGGAAATCGGCTGGGATTCGCGGGCGGACAAGACCGAGTTGCTGCTATCCCTGAAGGAGGAAGGCTATTCGAGGCTGTTTTCCGAGAAGGAAGGGCAGATGCGGATCGATGATGTCATACGGGGCGCCGAGGCGGGAGAGTTCCCGACCGGTCTGTTGCTGATGATAGACCGTATGAAACTGCCGGCCATCAAGAACGGTGTCCCGGTCCCTGAAGGAGCCGTGTCAATGTCCCTGAGCGAATGGGAAGATATCAAGACTCGTCTGCATTCTTCTATCGCCACCTGTTTCAGCAAAGGGAACGGGACAATGTACGTGAAGATCGACCTGGGCGGCGGCAAATCATCTTTTCAGAAATTTGTTGACCGGTTCGAGGCGGACGGCATGACTTTCCGCAAGCCGGACGAATATATGTTCAGTTTCAACAGCCCGTTGGGGGCCTGTCCTGTGTGCGGCGGATTGGGAAAAATCATTGGCGTAAGCGAGGACCTGGTGGTGCCTGACAAGACATTGAGCATATACGACGGGGCTATCGCCTGCTGGAAAGGAGATAAAATGGGCTGGTTCAAGGATCACCTGGTCAGTGTGGCCGGCAAATATGGTCTGAGAATTTTTGAACCGTACTGCAACCTCACCGAGAAAGAGAAGGCATTGATATGGGACGGGCACAAGGCTGCGACCGAGGAGGATTCTGTCATCGGTATCAATGAATTTTTCAAGTGGGTGGAGGCGAACCGGTATAAAATCCAGTACAAATATCTGCTTAGCCGTTTTTCCGGAAGGACGGTCTGTCATGAATGCAAGGGCAGTCGGCTCAGGAAAGATGCCTTGTACGTAAAGGTGGGCGGAAAGAATATCCACGAACTCCTGAGCATGAACGTGCACCAGCTGATGGACTTCTTCAAGAACTTGAAACTGACTGAGTATGAGAACTCTATCGTGAAGAAGGCGGTTTCGGAAGTCACTTCGCGGCTCCAGTACATCTCTGACGTGGGGCTGGGTTATCTGACATTGAACCGTGCCAGCAATACTCTCTCCGGCGGTGAAAGCCAGCGTATCAATCTGGTTACCGCGCTTGGCAGTTCTCTGGTCGGGTCAATGTATATTCTCGATGAACCGAGCATCGGCCTGCATCCGAGAGATACCGACAGGCTCATAAGCGTCATCAAGCGTCTCCGTGACATCGGCAATACCGTAGTCGTCGTGGAGCATGATGAGGAGATAATCCGGTCAGCCGATATGCTGATAGATATGGGACCATTGGCCGGGGTAAATGGCGGTGAGGTCGTGTTCCGCGGACCTGTGGACGATAACTTGACCGAGGAGCAGATTTCCGCGTCAATGACGTTGCAGTACATAACAGGCCGCCGCAAGATGCCTCTCCGGGCCAAGCGTCCGTGGACATATTATGTCGGTGTGGAGGGCGCCATGGAGCACAATCTGAAGGATATCAATGTCAAGTTCCCTCTCGGGGTGCTTACTGTAGTGTCCGGTGTCAGCGGTAGCGGCAAGTCTTCGCTTGTCGGCGATGTGCTCTATCCTGCCGTGTACAGGCATCTGAACCAGACGGGGCAGCAGCCGGGGATATTCCGTCATCTCACCGGCAATCTGGACCGGATTTCATCGATCGAATATGTGGACCAGAACCCGATAGGGAAGAGCTCCCGTTCCAATGCAGTCACCTATCTGAAGGTGTATGACGACATCAGGAAGCTGATGAGCGAGCAGCAGTTCGCCAAGGTCAATGGCTTCACGCCGTCATATTTCTCATTCAATCAGGACGGCGGACGATGCTCGGAGTGTCAGGGTGAAGGGTTTGTTCATATCGGAATGCAGTTTATGGCTGATGTGACAATGGTTTGCGAGGCTTGTGGCGGCAAACGGTTCAAGCCTGAAATCCTGGAAGTGAGGTACAATGGAAAGAATATCGACGATATCCTGAATATGAGCGTGGACGAGGCCATAGCGTTCTTCGGCGCGCAGAAGGAGGCAGCAGCGAAAAGCATTGCCAAGAAACTTCAGCCTCTCGTGGACGTCGGCCTCTCCTATATAAAACTCGGTCAGAGCAGCAGTACATTGTCAGGCGGTGAAAGCCAACGTATCAAATTGGCATATTTCCTCTCGATGAACGATGCTTCCGACAAGCCGTCTGCCAAGAAAATAATGTTCATATTCGATGAACCTACCACAGGCCTGCACTTCTTCGATGTGGAGAAATTGCTCAAGTCATTCGATGCTCTCTTGGCGAAAGGCCACTCCGTAGTGGTTGTGGAGCACAATATGGATGTGATCAAAGCAGCCGACTGGGTGATAGAACTCGGTCCTGACGCCGGAGACTTCGGAGGTGAAGTCGTATTCCAGGGCACACCGGAAGACCTCGCCGCCAAAGGCCGCACCTACACTGCCAAGTATCTCAAGAAAATGAAGGGCTAACCGCTTGAGAACCTGAGATACAGGCGTTTGCCGCTTATGAACTGCGTGATTCTTACAATGTAACTGCACTTGGCGATGCTTTCCGTGATTTCAGTTGAGTCAATGTCTTTTCCCGTGGCGAGGCTGATCTCGTAGCGAATGCTCTGGAATGTGCTGTCCGTGGTGACTGCAATCCCTGTCGCGTCTTTATGGTATGTGGCTCCGTCATCGGAACTGATATCTACGATGAACCCTATTGTTGAGGTAAACTCTTGTCCGTCAGAGTATTTCCTGTATTTTATGCTCGAGACGTCAATCTCACCAGACTGGTTTGACGAGGTTATGGCAATGCTGTCTTGCGCACATGCCAACCTGTAACTGATATCCGTCAGAGGTGGCAAGACCTTTCCTTCCGAAAGCACTGGCTCATCATATTCGTCAAATGCCTCCATCGGGAGATTCCATGTGTATATCCGGTTCGGCAGCAGGGCAGTGTTCCCCGGAATGGAGTAGATGTACCAGCCAGAGTCCGACTCTATCTGAAATGCAAGTCCTTCATAATCAAGCGGCGGCATTACTATATAATAGTTTTCTTCTTCACCGGTTCCGCTCCCGGCCACCGGCTCTCCAGTAGCCGCGTAGCCTCTGCTCTCTTTCGAGCAGGTCTTCGTATCTGCTCCGTCACTTGCACAATCCAATTTCAGGGTGCGTCCAATCTTGAAGCCGTCACTTTTTGTGCTTCCCCAAGTTATGACACCGTCAGCGCCCATCTGTCCGGTAATCCCGCCTATATCCCTATAGGCTCCTACACTTATGTTTCTTATAGCCGCAGGCTTGCCAGTCTTGTCAATGCAGTGCAACCGCAGTCTCACGATGCTGCAGATACCGGAAAACTCCAATGAGTTGCCTGTAGAATGTGCGGCCATCGGATACAGCAGCTTGTCATTGCGCTGCTCTTCCGGCATGGTGAACACACCTTGAAGCCAATTCCTGTCAGGATAGAATCCAAGATAACTGTCAGACGCATTCAAGCGACGGTTCCCTTCTAAGGACTTGTCGAAAGCGAACCGTGCTGAAGAGGTTCCGGAATCCTCTGTGATATAGATGCTTTCGCCTCTGTCATCCATAATCCTGATTCTGTCACCTGTTTCCCAATAAACCGGAATATCACCGGCTGAGTTCATATCCGGACAGACTTTAGTCGTGCTTGCGGGGAGACAGATTCCTGCAGAAAACATCATTGATGACTCCTCCAGTGTGGTCTCCGTTTGTCTGCATCCGGGCAGGAGCAGAACCAGGGCAAATTGTGATAATAGTCTCTTCATCAGTAGTTTATGATATTAGTGTATGAAGGAAGTTGTGACTGGATGTCCGCTGGGACTATATTGTCTTTCGCGTATAGCGTAAGGCCTGCCGGTACACTGTAGAACAGCTTGCTCATTGAGATACCTTCCTGGATGCCGGTCATATCCATACGGAGAGTTTTCAGATTTATGCAGCTGGCTAACATAAAGGTCATGTCCGTCACCTTGCTGAAGTTGAAACTGCTCAAATCAAGATCCACCACGCGGGTATTGCTGAACATGGAGTATATTTTTTCAACATTCGTGGTGCAGAAAGATGACACGTCTATACTTTCCAGTGAAGTGCATCCTTGGAACATCATCTGCATATCAGTAGCGCTTTCCGTATGGAATCCGCTCAGATCCAGAGTCTTCAGCTTTGAGCATTCGAGAAACAGATAGCTTATGTCTTTTACCCCGCTTGCGTCGAAATCTTCCGAGACAAAGGACTCGAGAGAATAACAGCGTTCAAACATTGAATGCAGCATGCAGTCAGGTCCGCATTTGAATTTTCTGATAGTCAGAGATTTGAGCGCGTCGCAATTCGCGAACATATAGTAACAGCTCTTGAGTTTCGGTGATATCATGTTTTCGATTGCAAGTTCTCTTACGTTGAAGCAGTTGTGGAACATCTCACGCCCGTTTTCAAGACTTGAAAAATCAAATCCGGACAAGTCCAGAAACTCGGCTCCACAACGGGCAAACATGAAATCCATGCTCTTGACAAGAGGCGTCCTGAACCTGGAAATATCCAAAGAGTTCAGTTTCTTGCAGTTGTAGAACATGTAGCTCATGGTAGTCGCCTTGTCTGTACGGAAACTGCTTATGTCCAGTGATTCAAGCTTGATGCAGTCATTGAACATGCCGGAAAAATAGAGGGAAGCATCGGTGTTGAAGTTTCTCAAATCAAGCTGTGTGAGTTCTTTGCAATCTGAGAACATGTAGCTCAAGTTTGTGACTTTTTCTGTCGAGAAATTCGAGACGTCAAGTGACCTGAGCTGCTTGCATCCATTGAACATCGCTCCCATACTGATGACATTGTCCGTCTTGAATCCGGAAACATCCAGCGACGTGATAGTCTCACATCCGCCAAACATGTTGTTCATGTCCTTGACATTGCGCGTGTCAAAACCTCTCACGTCCAGTGCTTCCAGATTTCTGCAGAAGCTGAACATGGACTCCATGTTCTCGGCGGAATCCGTGCGGAAACCGTCAAGGGCTATTGTGGTCAGGTTTGTGTCCCATCCGAACAGATAGGACATGTCCTTTACTGCCGAAGTCTCCAGTTTGTTTATATCCAGATGGATGAGAGAAGAGCAGTCATAGAACATCTTATGGATGTTGACCAGATTGACAGTGCTCAGTTTCTTCTCCGGAAAAATTACATATGCGAGTTTCCGGCAATTGTCGAATGTGCAGTCCATGCTTGTAAACGGAATCGGATTCAGATGCGAAAAGTCTATTCCTATAAGGTATTTGTGAGTTTCCATATACCTGTTGTCCTGCATCAGACGGTCCAGTGTCTTGGCATCATGGTTCAGCCATAGAATCGCTTTGTGCTTGCCCTCCGTTTGGAATCTGTGATAAAAGCTCTTATAGGGACTTAAATATTCATTATACTCAAAACTGATTTCAGTGCCGTCATCATATAGGATACCCTTGAGGTTGTCCAGATGAGAGGTGCATATAGGGACTTCCTGGCTCGGGTCAGCAACAAGATACTCCGCAATAATGGCATTGCTGAGCTGAATTACCCTTACAGTCTGTGTCTTTCCTGACTCTTCCTGAGTGAATCTTACCAGACACTCGCGGTCCGTATCGAATTCCGGGATGTTGTATTCTACGGAATTGCCATCACCGGACAGAACGAACGAATCGAACATTTCAGGTGTTTCCGCATTCCAGGTCGCGCCCTTGTCAATGCTGAAGTCCATTTTCCATGACACGTTCCGGTCTTTGCCCGACCCGTCGCTGAATGTGCTTGAAGAAAGGCTGGTGATGTTTATCTTCCCGTTACCCCCGTCTCTGAATGACTCCACTCTGCTTCTGTCCGTCTCGAATCTGTACTCAAGACCGGTTATCGCAGACTCGTCATTTTCGCGGATGATGTCGTCAATGCCGGATGATCTGAACTGTGCAAGGTCCAGGTCAATGTTCAGGATACCTGACCGTTCAATGTCTATGCTGCCCGGAAGGGAATATATCTTTTTGCCCGCATCTGTTCCATCGGAAACAAGAGACAGCTGTATTTTTAGTTCGCCTATGCTTTCAGGAGGAAGCACAAAGCAGAAATCTTTCGGCTCTGAGCTGAGTTTTACACCGCTTCCGCAGTTGAGTGTCAGCACATTGCCTCCATCTTTCTCCATCATCCAGGAGCCGGATGCAGATGTGCAGGACAGACTGCCGTACAGGTTCTTGTCTGCTTTAAGCTTTATTTCATTGACATAAGCGTCTTTTTTCAACGAACTTATCCTGAGCCTGCAGATGCCGCACAAGTTCTTGAACGACAGCTCTTTCGTGGTGGAAGATGCTGCCATCGGCATTGATCCGCTTCCGAATCCTGATTCGGAATATTCCTGAGTGGATTTAAGCGACAGGACATGCTTTCCGTCGGCAAAGGAATATCCTGAGGCCGGGTAGAATGCCTGCCATTCATCTGCTTTCTTCGGTCTGGCATTTCCTGAAACGCTCTTGTCATACACGAATCTGGCGCTTCCTGCTCCCTCATCTTCCGTGACGAAGTAAGATGAGGCAGGGACTGAAGATGAAGAAGTGATGATGATTCTGTCTCCTCTTGACCAAAGCAGCGGATATTGTCCATCTTCAGTCCCGTTCCCCATAAATGTCTTGCATTCAGCGTGTTCCATGTGCGTGGCGATAAACTCCAGATCATCGGATACATTAAGTTCTCCGGCCTCTTTATTGCAGGCACAGCACATGGCGGCGGCTGAGAACAATAGAATAATCGGATAATGGTCAATAGTCTTCATAGTATCAGAATTCATTGATGGTATTGTCTTCATTTGTTTCATTGATGGTGATATCCCTCGAAGTGAACAGATTCTCAGTGGAGTTTACTGAAAAATGCCCTCCGCTGTAGGATATGGCGTATGTGGTCAGTTTGCCTTTTTCCCACTTGTGACCTTCAAGCGGAATGCTCCCTGTCTCAGAGTCTCCGTTTTCCGTGACTGTTATGTTCAGACAGGCTTTGGAACCGCGTCCGAACTCCTGAGGCGGCAGCATGAAAGCAAGTGCGGGATCAGACATCGTAAATGTCCTTTCAGAAGAAAGTCCTGACCATTCCCCATTTTCAATATTGTATATACCGTCTCCTCGGATGCCGGACAGGGATATTCCCGTAATCGCAGCCTCTTCGCTGAATGTTTCTCCCTTCCGGAATCGTATGGCGGTAAGTGTGTGGTTGAAAGCGAGTTGTACTGTTCCTTCCCTCCGCACGTCACTTGCAGCAAAAAGGTCAATCTGGTCCTCTGCCCTGGTTTTGGCTGAGAATTGCAGCGAAGGCGCCCCGCCTGCCGGGAACGGACTGATCCCATTGTCGGATGAAGGGTATGGCGAAAACGCATAGAACCGTATGTCTGTGTCATTCATCCAGTAGAGGGGTGTAGAACTGCTCCATCCTCCATTACTTTTCACTACTTTCATGTTCCACATATAGTCGGTATGTGCTGCGCCTTCTGTTCCGAGACATGCGGAAAGACTGAAGTCGGCAGGACTTGCAGCATTCTCGGACGGTGATGGGGATTTGGTGACGGAGGCACTGAACCGTACCTGATTGTTCTCTGTCCGGAGGCTGTCCAGGACAGTGACAACTACCATTTCGGCAGCGCTCGCAGGTGCCCCGCCTTCAATATACAGGATGCCGCTTCCAGGCTTTTTCAGGTGCAGGGTTACTCCGTGTCCGTCTTTGTCCATAGTGTAGTCATAGATGCCACGGCTTTTGTCATATTCCAACTCTTCTTCTCCAAATGACAGCCTTGACCCTTTAGGCTCTATCTCAGCCCATATATGCAGGTCAGAGCCGACTTTTCCTTCTACATAATTGCCAGGATGGAGATGTATGGACGCTTTTCCGTATGGTAAAAGACTGCTCTTGTCGATTCTCCAGCTGTCCTCCTCTAGACCGCTCCCTGAAGGGCTTACCCGTATATGGTAATGACAGTTCCGCTGGACATCGAAATCAGACGGGGAGTCTCCCAGATAAAACCTGTATTTAAGATATTCTCCGGGACCGGTGTACAATGAGTCTGAACGGTACTCTGCCTGAATCTCGATATATGAGCAAAGTCCTGCCACAGCATCTGCCATATCCAGAACCTTGTCCTTCTCCGTCTTGGCCTCCGGCAGCAATCTGCCCTGCATGTTTTCAAGCATGTACACGCTTACCTCACGGCTTACACCACCGCTCCTGTCAATGTTCAAGTCATCAGCCTCACCATAGCTTTTGCAATATCCTGATGCGAACACGTCATTGCCCCCGCTTACCTTGCTTTGTGAGAACAGACAGGCAGATTTGGGGCAGCCGCCCACCTGTACGCTTTTGACATTGAACTTCACGTTCTTTCCAAGTCTGGTGCGGTCAATGCAGAGGGATACTTTCGCCATCATGCTCACGAGATTTATATCGATGTCATTGACCCTGTCGTCAATGTGCACAATGCCGCTTTCTCCCGTCATCGGCAGCCCTCTGCTGTATTCGTCCGGGTAGGACAGGTGGTAACGGTATTGCTCCAAGTCTTCTACCGAGCTGATACCGGTAATACTGAACCCTAAATTCGCGCAGGCAAATACCCGGCACTCGGTCTGCCCTATCCAAGAAAAGCTGTATCTGGTTTCACCTCCGTTCATATGCGAATCGATATAGGCAGACTCTTCAAGATGGCCTCCCGCATCGAAAATGAAGATGTTGAGGTCGGAAATCTTGACTTCATCCGGGTCGTCCGTCCTTGTCGCAGGCGTAACGGCTATGTTCACCGACACCACTGTCGATGCCGGGGATATCTCTTTACGGCATCCGCAGAGCAGTGCCAATATCAGAACTGATAATATCTTCGCGTATCGCATGACTGTCAATATGTTATGGTCTTTTCATCCTTTATCGTCCAAGGCTTGACGTTGAACTTGCAATTCACTGTCGATAGGTTTATCGCAATATCAGGTGAACTCACACCCCGTCGTGTCAATGTTATGTCGAATATGTAGTCTTTCCCTGCCTGGACGCCGGCACTGTCAGGCGTGTTGCACCATTGTCCCCTGTTGATTTCTATCGGGTACCAAGTCCGTTCTCCGTCCAATGTCCCTTCTATCACAAGCTTGGTGAAGCCGGCCCCTAGCCCCTCCTGACTGATTTCATTCTGGTAGCAGAACAATTCCGTCTCCGGAAACCGTACTGTCTCGCCGATGTTTCCCAGTTTTCTGCTGCATATCAGATTTCCGAAAGCGAATCCGGCCGTGTCAGACGGTTCCAGTTTTCCTGCGTTCAATATGCTCTCGGGTATGGTCGGGGCTTTCCCGCTCACCGGAAACCGCCCGCAGACATCAGTAAGATAGACACATACGTCTTCGAGAGACTTTCCCTCATACGGCCTTCCGTGAAAATCGCAGCTGATGCTGTTCAGCGTTATCCGGGCGAGCAGGGGAGTGAGTGCTATCACACATTCCCTTTCATATCCTGCATTGACCCTGTTTTCAGCATACATCACTGGTGCGTCAGGGTTCTCCGACTTCAGTTCGGCATACAGATTCTGCAGGTCATCATAGGCGAGCACTTTACGGTATTCCTCCGCGTTCAGCGGGGAATTGGCAATCGTTACCAGTATCTTTTTCCCTGCTCTCGAGGCTGATTCTGTCCTCCCGCTTCCGCCAAGTTCCGCCCGCATATAGGAATCAAGCTTCCGGAGTCTGTCATCGTTGAAGTACAGTATGTCAATGTGCCCTTTGACTGCCTTGTCTGTCTTGAATGTCAGTTCGGTTTTTTCCTCTCTGTCATTCCTCTCAGTTCCGGCAGTTTCAGGTACAGTCGATGTGCAAGAATAAAAGACCGGCAACAAAAGCAAGGTTACGGCCAGAACGGCCGAAATATAGTAGATGGTCAAGTTAAAGGCGACAATATTATGAATATGCAGCCGGTCTTTTTTTATGTGATTTTTCATTTTCATGAGTTGCAGTTGTTATCGTTTCCGGCTGCAAATATATTAGGATGTTTTTTAAAAAATCACCATTTTATGCGTCTCAAATGCAGATTTTTACGATTCTTAAACTTTAAAATTTGTTTTAAATGCCTTTTTTCGATTGCAAATTTGTGACATAAAAACACAAAAAAGCGGCTGGACAGACGCCAGTCGCTTTCAAAAAAATATTTTCAGGCTGTTAACCGCCGAAATTGTCATAAAGAACATTCTCAGGAGGAACTCCGAGACTGTCGAGCAATGTGTTGACAGATTTGACCATCATAGGAGGTCCGCACATGAAGTATTTGATGTCTTCCGGTGTGTCATGCTCCTTGAGGTATGTCTCGTACATAACATTGTGTACGAAACCTGCAACATATTTTACTCCTGCTTCATCAGCTGCCGGATCCGGACGGTCGAGAGCCAGATGGAAGTGGAAGTTAGGGAACTCTTTCTCGATTTCAGCATAGTCCTCGAGGTAGAATGCCTCTTTCAGGCTACGCGCACCGTAGAAGAAGTTGACCTGCTTCTTGGTCTTGAGAGTCTTGAACAGGTGCATGATGTGGCTTCTGAGAGGAGCCATACCTGCGCCACCGCCGACAAATATATATTCCTGTGAATCAGGATCATCCTTAGGAAGAAGGAACTCTCCGAACGGACCGGAAATCATAACCTTGTCACCAGGGTGACGTGTGTAGATATATGAAGAACCGATACCAGGGTTTACAGGGAGAAGCTTGTTGCTTCCCTTAGGCGCTGTCCTGTCAAATGGAGGAGTTGCGATACGGACATTCAGTTTGATGATGTCGCCCTCAGCAGGATAAGAGGCCATAGAGTATGCTCTCATGGTCGGCTCAGGGTTCACGCACTTCAGGTCGAAGAACTTGTAGCGCTCCCAGTCTGCCTTGTACTCAGGATCTACGTCAATGTCGCTGAAATTGAATGTTCCCTGAGGAATATCAATCTGGATGTACTCTCCTGATTTGAAATCGAGGTGAACACCCTCAGGCAGCTTGACAGTGAATTCCTTGATGAAGGTAGCCACGTTGTGGTTGGAAATGACTTCGCACTCCACTTTCTTGACACTGAGCACTGACTCCGGAACCTCGATCTTGAGGTCTTCCTTGACCTTGACCTGGCAACCGAGTCTCCAGTTGTCCTTGATCTGTTTTCTGTTGAAGAATCCTGTTTCGGTAGGGAGGATGTTTCCGCCGCCTTCGAGGACTCTGACTTTGCACTGTCCGCAGTTGGCCTTGCCACCGCAGGCTGACGGGAGGAAAATCTTCTCTTCTGCAAGAGCGCCCATGAGCGAGTTGCCTGGAGCGACGTCGAGCACTTTGTTTCCTCCGTTGATGTCAATCTTGACTGTACCGCTTGGGGTCAGTTTTGTCTTGACCCACAGCAGCAGGACTACCAGAATCAGCGTAACCACTGTGATAGTTGCTACTGAGGCTATAATTGTAAGAGTAATTTCATTCATCTTTCAAGTCTCCTATTAAAGTGAAATACCCATAAATGTCATGAATGCCATGGCCATAAGACCTACGGTGATGAATGTGATACCGATACCCTTGAGAGGTGCAGGCACATTCGAGTATGACATCTTCTCTCTGATGGCGGCGAGTGTCACGATAGCGAGGAACCAGCCGATACCTGAGCCGAGAGCATAAACGGGTGCTTCACCGACATTGACGAAATCTTTCTGCTGCATGAAGAGCGCACCTCCGAGGATGGCGCAGTTCACTGCGATAAGAGGCAGGAAGATACCGAGCTCTGAGTAGAGTGTAGGCGCGAATTTCTCGACAACCATCTCTACGAGCTGTACGATAGCGGCGATGACCGCGATGAATGTGATGAAACTCAAGAAGCTGAGGTCAACGCCTGCGAGGCTTGGACTGAGCCAGCTCAATGCGCCAGGGCTGAGCACGTAAGTGTTCAGGAGGTAGTTGATAGGCAATGTGACCAGAAGCACAAAGATAACAGCCGCACCAAGTCCGGAAGCTGTCTTCACATTTTTAGATACTGCCAGGTATGAGCACATACCGAGGAAGTATGCAAAAATCATATTGTCAACGAAAATTGACTTTACGAATAAGCTTATATATTCCATATTACTTGCGTGTTAGTTGTTATTTCTCCTGAAGATCTTTCTGGATGCTTCTCTGTACCCATACGATACATCCGAGCAGGATGAGTGCTACAGGAGGAAGAATCACAAGTCCGTTGTTCATATAACCTGCATCGTAGAAGCACTGCGGGATTACCTGGAATCCGAAGAGGGTTCCGGAACCGAGCAGCTCACGGAAGAAAGCCACGATAAGAAGAATCATAGCGTATCCTGCTCCGTTTGCAAGACCATCGAGAAGTGACGGAATAGGCTTGTTACCCAGACCGAAGGCCTCGATACGACCCATGACGATACAGTTTGTGATGATAAGTCCCACATATACAGAGAGTTGAGTCTCAATGCTGTATGCATAAGCCTTGAGGAACTGGTCCACGAGGATTACCATCAGCGACACAACTACGAGCTGAACGATGATACGGACTCTGTTAGGAATGGAATTCCTCATCAGAGATACGACAAAGTTCGAAAGTCCTGTGACGACGATGACGGAAAGACCCATTACGAAGGCTCCCTTCATCTGCACGGTCACAGCCAATGAGGAACAGATACCGAGTACGAGGACAGTGATAGGATTGCCCTTGAAAATCGGATTCAATATTGTTTCTTTAAGTTTTGCGTTCATTTTATTTCCTCCTCATTATTTGGCGATTGCAAGTGAATCTGCTGAAACACAGAGTGAATCAACTGCATTCTCCACCTCTGATGGCTGAACTGCATTGGCCGCAGCCGCTTTGAGGAACGGCTTGTAAGCCTGAAGCCAGTTGTTGATGGAAACTCCAAGTGCGTGGCTGGTGATGGAAGCGCCTGTGATGGCATCTACTGCGTTTTCCTTTCCTTCAGGAGCGCCGCCCTTGACTACGCTGAATGCCTCTGCATCTTCGAAGTCCACTTTCTTGCCTTCGAATTCTGCTCTGAATGAAGGATCGTCCTTGATCTTGGCACCAAGACCTGGAGTCTCGCTCGCGTGGTCGAAATATGCTCCGCGAATCGTCTGATAATCCTCGTTGAGGGCAATGTAACCCCAGATAGGTCCCCAAAGACCTGCGCCATAGCAAGGGATTACGGTGACTTTCTGTCCGTCTTTCTCGAAAACGAAAACAGGCAGTTTCAAGTCAGCTTTGCCGTTCTTGAGAAGGTCCTTGACACGTTTGTCCTGAGCCTTGAGCTGGCTGGTGGTGTAGATTTCCTGCTTTGCAAGATCAAGTGTTCCGCACTCCTGACCCTCTGCATTGACAAGAACAGAAGATTTTGCGACAGCCTTGTAGGCGTCGATTTTCTGGTCATTGCTCATCGCGTCGAGCTCGCTCTTCTCGTATAACTTGCTGGCAGTCAGCATCTGGCTGATGGCGTCAGCTTTCACGTTGGCATCCTGCTTCGGCTTGAGAGTCTCAGAGACGAACGCAAGAACCGCAGCTACCACCACTACGACTACTGTCGTATAGATGACTGTATATATATTTCCGTTAGTATTCATACCTATTATATATATTATGCGATTTTAACTTTCTTGGCTCTTCTTGAGATCGCAGCGTCGGTGACGTAGTGGTCAATGAGCGGTGCAAATGTGTTCATCAGCAGGATTGCGAGCATCATGCCTTCTGCATATCCAGGGTTGAACAGTCTGACGATAACGCAGAGAGCGCCGATAAGGAATCCGTAGATCCACTTGCCGCACTCAGTCTGTGCTGACGTTACAGGGTCTGTTGCCATGAATACTGTACCGAATGCGAATCCGCCCATAAGAAGCTGATAGTAAGCAGGAACAGTGGTAACTCCGAAGAAGTTTCCGAGCCAGCCCACGAAGAGAGCGCCGGCTACAGATGAAACCATAATCTTCCAGCTTGCTACACCTGTCCAGAGCAGAATGACTGCACCGATGAGGATGGCGATTACTGAGGTCTCACCTACAGAACCCGGAACAAGACCTGCGAACATATCCCAAGCTGACATTCCGTACTGTACACCTGCATTGTTCATTGCGTCGAGACCTTCAGAAGCGAATGAGAGAGGAGTGGCTCCTGTCGCACCGTCAATGAGGCTTTCGCCGCCTTTCAATGATACCCATACGCTTGAGCCTGACATCTTGCTAGGATAAGCGAAGAACAGGAATGCACGGCAGAGCAATGCCGGATTCAAGAAGTTCATGCCGGTTCCGCCGAACACTTCCTTGCCGAACAATACGGCGAACGCAACTGCGATGGCGAGTGTCCAAAGCGGCACGTCCACTGGAACAATGAGAGGAATGAGCATACCTGAAACGAGGTATCCCTCATTGACTTCCTCATTTCTGATCTGCGCAGATGCGAACTCGATACCGAGTCCTACGATGTACGCTACAAGATAAAGAGGGAGCACTTTGAGGAAGCCGTACCAGAAATTCTGGAACAGTCCGAAGCTCTGTCCTGTCGCAAGTCCGTGCTGGTAGCCGACGTTCCACATGCCGAAAAGAGCTGCCGGAATCAATGCGACTACTACGATGATCATGATTCTCTTCAGGTCAACGGCATCTCTGACGTGCGAACCTTTGCTTGTTACCGTTCCCGGAACACGGAGAAAAGTATCGAACGCGTCAATGCTGGAGTGAAGGAATCCAAATTTGCCGCCCCTTTCGAAAAGGCCCGGCTTCTGAGTTGTATTTTTTGATTCTTCCATAACTTCCGTCTGATTATGCCATTTCTTTAATCATAAGGTCAATGCCTTTTTCAATGATGGCCTGAATGTCATTCTTTGAAGGATCCACGTATTCGCAGAGAGCGAGATCCTCAGGAAGTACCTCATAGATTCCGAATTTTTCCATCTTGTCAATGTCGCCGGCGAGGCAGGCCTTGACCAAGAATACAGGGAAAATGTCCATAGGAAGCACTTTCTTGTAAACGTCTGACATTACGAATGCGCGAGGGCCGCCATTCGTGTTGGTGTCCATATCGTATGTCTTCTTAGGGCAGAGCCATGAGAAGTATGTATGGCTTGAACTGAATTTGCCGAATCTGAAAGGCTTGGCCCATCCGAGAACTTCTCTTTCAGTACCTTCGTGGAGAAGGGTGACCTGATTGTCGAAGAAGCCGAGAGAACCGTTCTTGCCGACATTCTCACCGGTGAGAACGTCACCGCTGACAAATCTCAGGTCATTGCCGGAGTTGTCATAGAAATCTTTCAGATCTGCCATGTTGATACCTGGAAGGGCATCTACATAAGCCGGCTCGATAGCCTTAGGACCTGTCACGGCAATCTTTCTGGCCATGTTGTACTTTCCTGTGTTGAAAAGCTTTCCGATGGCTGCAAGAAGAAGAAGTGAAACTGTCCATACGGTGTCTCCCTTCATGATAGGTGAGATATGGCTGATCTGTACACCGACGTTGCCTGCCGGGTGTTTGCCTGTGAAAACGTGCTGGATTACATTCTCTACCTTGTGAAGAGGAGTTCCGGAGTAGTTTTCTCTGCAGAGAGAGAAGTGAATGCCTCCGTCAGTCAGTTTGCCGAGCGCATTCACACCTGTCTGGATGTTTGCGATTTCGTCTTTGAAAACGAATTCAGGCGCTGCCGCAAGCGGAGCTGTCGTGAATGCTGATACGAAGATTGCTTTAGGCTTTACAGCAGGATCTGCGAGAATGCCGTAAGGTCTCTGGACAAGAGATGGCCACAATCCGCTTTTCAGGAGAAGCGCCTTGATGTCCTCTGCCTGCATTTCTGCCGGTTTGTGGACACCGAAGTCAACAAATTCCTGCTGGGCGTCGGCCTTGATCCTTACCTCAAGCAACTTTCTTTTTTCGCCTCTGACGATTTCCGCAACCGTTCCGCTTACCGGAGACGAGAAGAGGATGTCAGGGTTCTTTTTGTCTGCCAGAACAGGGGATCCGGCCAGAACCTTATCGCCTTCCTTTACAAGAAGTCTTGGTATAAGACCCTTGAAATCAGTAGGTTTTACAGCGATAACGTCCGGTACGATCGTCTTTCTGGTTTTCTGGACTGCTGTTCCTGAAATAGGAATGTTCAGTCCGCCTTTCAAATCGATGTTGTTTGACATTATAGGTAACCTTTAATAGTATTTCGGATTTCCGGCGCGAATATACTGATTTTTTTTCGTAATTTCGCCATTATTATGGAAAACAAAAGTGCTATATTGGAGGGGTTGGACGAACAGCAGAGAGCTGCAGTCTGCCAGACAGAGGGGCCGGTGCTCATAGTTGCCGGCGCAGGAGCAGGAAAAACGAGAGTGTTGACCGGCAGAATCGCTTATATTCTTGAAAACGGGGGAGAACCCGACAGGATATTGGCATTGACATTCACAAAGAAGGCTGCGGCGGAAATGAAAGCCAGAATTGCGGCAATAGTGGGGGAGAAGAAGGCCCGGCGGCTCTACATGGGCACTTTCCATTCCGTGTTCATACGGTTTCTCAGAGAGTTTGCGGAAAGCCTCGGCTATCCGTCCTCATTCACCATCTATGATACAAGTGATTCCATCAGCGCCATAAAGTCGTGCCTGAAGGAAATGAAACTTGATGACAAAGTCTATAAGCCGAAGGATGTGCTCAGCCGCATATCGATGGCCAAGAACAACCTGATAACGCCTCAGGCGTACAAGAAGGATGCACAGGCCATTATCAATGACACGCACGCCAAGAAGCCGGAAATCTGCAATATCTACGCCCGTTATGCCGAAAAATGCAGGCAGGCTGGAGTGATGGATTTCGACGATATCCTGCTGAATATGAATATCTTGTTCCGGGACAATCCGGAGGCTCTCGATTCCGTGGCGTCCCGCTTCGACTACATCCTTGTGGACGAGTATCAGGATACCAATGTGGCCCAGTACCTAATTCTCAAGAAGCTCAGTCAGAAACACCACAACATCTGTGTGGTCGGTGATGATTCGCAGTCCATCTATGCGTTCCGCGGAGCCAAGATCGAGAATATCCTGAACTTTAGAAGGGATTATCCTGACTATAAGCTCTTTAGACTTGAGCGCAACTACAGATCCACTCAGGTAATCGTGGATGCTGCCAATTCCGTCATTGAAAACAATGAGTCCAGAATCCCTAAAACCTGTTTTTCAAAAGGTCCAGAGGGCGATCTGATACATCTCATAAAGGCTTATACCGAGCAGGAGGAGGCCGTGCTTATCGCGTCTTCCATCGTGTCCCGCATGGAAAAGGACCATTGTCAGTATCAGGACTTTGCGATATTGTACAGAACGAATTCCCAGTCTCGCGCGCTGGAGGAGGCGCTCAGAAAACGCAACCTGCCGTACATGATAGTCTCCGGCAATTCCTTCTTCGACCGTGCCGAGGTGAAGGACATGATGGCCTACCTGAAGCTTGCCGTCAATCCGAATGACGACGAGTCGTTCCGCAGAGTGCTGAACACGCCGGCCAGGGGAATCGGCTCCACTTCCGAGGGCGCTCTTGTCGCTGTCGCCGCTGCCGCGGGAGTTTCATTGTTCAATGCCTGTGAACCGTCAATGCTTATGAAGGCCGGAATCAAGTCCGGAGCCGCAGGCAAGATAATGGAATTCAGGAATATGATTGCCAATGCCAATGCTTCTCTGGCGAAGGATGATGCTTTTCAGGTAGCATCCGCACTCTCTACAAGATGCGGCCTGTATGCGTCGTTCAAGATGGACAATTCGATCGAGAGCCAGTCCAGAGCGGCCAATATCGAAGAACTCCTGAACAGCGTTCAGGGCTTCGTGGAGGACAGGAAGAACCAGTATAAGGAGGAAATGCTTGCAGATGAGAATGTTGTGGATATCGAGTCCATTTCGGACAGCGACATTCCTTTGGTGACACTCGGAGATTTCCTGGAGGACATATCATTGCTCAGCGCTATCGATATGACGGATGATGAGTCTTCCAACAAGATAACCCTGATGACGGTGCATTCTTCCAAGGGCCTTGAGTTCCCTTATGTATATGTTGCCGGAATGGAGGAGAATATATTCCCGTCCGGAGGTTCGTTCTCGTCGCCGTCTGAGATTGAAGAGGAGCGAAGGCTGTTTTATGTGGCATTGACACGAGCTAAAGTGGCTGTAAATCTGTCATTTGCCTCTACCAGGATGAGAAACGGAAAGCATGAACAGAATGCGCCGAGCCGTTTCGTGCGTGAAATAAACACAAGGTATATTGACAATCCTCTGCGCGAGGATGATGACTCCCGTGAAGACAGCATGCAGTCTTTCGGCGGATTCGGCTCCCGCTTCGGTTATGGCGCGAAGTTCTCCGGAGAGCGCAGAAGTTATGGCGCTTCATCGCAAAACCGTTCATATGGCACTTCGGGCCCAGTGAAAGTCATCAAGGAGAGCAGACCTCCTGTATCATCAGTGACCGGCAAGCCTCTGAAGCCTGCCTCTTCCGCTCCGAGTCCGCGTTCATTCGATGCTGACTTTACCCCTGTCTCTGTCCTGGATATGAAAGTGGGGCAGCGGATCGAGCATAACCGTTTCGGTTTCGGCGTCATCAGACAGATATCCGGTACCGGAACAGATCTGAAGGCGAAGATCGCGTTCGACAATTTCGGAGAAAAGATTTTGCTGCTCAAGTATGCGAAAATCCGCCTTGTAGAGAGTTAGAACAGATATTTAAAACTTTTTTTTAATGCCCGGCTGGAAAATTTAAAATTTCTGTCGGGAAATTTTTACGTTTCTTAAATAAAATCGGAAAATTTTCACATACTTTAGCGGTCGCTTAAACTTATTGAATTATGCGACAACTATTGAAAATCAAATTTTTGGCAGTTCTGCTTCTGCCTGTGTTCACATTCTGCAGACGACTCGATGCTGAGACTGAGACAGGCTCCGGTTATCTTGGTATTCACTTCTCTGAACAGGCATACGCCCTGACAAAAGCTACGGCGGAAAACTTGCCGGATACGTGTGATTTCCTGCTTAAAGTCACGGACTCCGGAGGAAAGGTCATATATGACGGCAAGTATGGCGACTCTTCAGAAAAGATTCTTGTGAAATCCGGAACTTACAATATCTCAGTGCGCTCCGCAGAGTTCTCCAAGCCGTCATTCTCATCCCCACAATATGGAGATGACCAGTGTGTCGTGGTCCAGGAAGGGAAGACCGCACATGTCTATCTCGACTGTGATATGCAGAATGCGGGAATCCGACTGGTGATTTCGCCCGATTTCCTTAAATCTTATCCTGACGGCGTGCTCTTTCTGAAGTCTTCTGCCGGTAAGCTCATGTACGGTTACTCCGAAAAGAGAGTGGCCTATTTCCAGCCGGGAAATGTAACATTGATCCTATATGACGGCGGGAAGGACAAGTCATTGACAACTAAAAAATTAAAACCTAAACAGGTACTTGTCTTAAGCGTGCAGGCCCCTTCTGCCGGGACCTCAGGCGCCGGCATCAGCATTGCCGTGGATACAGCTAAGGCTTGGGTGAGTGACAGATACGTCATCGGTACCGGCTCCGGCAGCGCACCCACCGGAGGAGCATATAAGGACGCATTGAGCGTTTCTCAGGCAAAATCCGAGTTGGATGCGAAAGGCGTGTGGGTGTACGGCTATATTGTGGGTGGTGATTTGACTGCTTCATCAGTGTCATTCGACGAGCCGTTTGAATCTGAGTCCAATATCGCCATTGCTGGCAGGACCACTGTCTATGACAAGGAGTCCTGTATGTCAGTCCAATTGTTGAAAGGCAAGGTCCGGGATGCATTGAATCTCGTTTCCAATCCTTCAAATCTGAAAAGGAAGGTGTTCCTGAAGGGCGACATCGTGGAGTCGTATTTCGGCATTCCGGGTGTGAAGAACATTTCTGAATGCGTGATTGAGTAGGTAATCCATAGGTAAACTTCAAAAAATATTTGTAAACTTATGCGAGTTTACTATCTTTGCAGTCGCATCCGGAGAACGGCTGCAATGCGGAAATAGCTCAGCTGGTAGAGCGTTGGCTTCCCAAGCCGAAGGTCGCGGGTTCGAGTCCCGTTTTCCGCTCCACGAACAACAAATAGTATATAATAATATGTTCTGAAAGTTATAACATCTTCAATCGACGGAAGTTTGTTATGACTTTCGTTCTGCTTTATATGGCCTCCTTACCATTGCCAGAGTTATGCTTTCTCGCAAAAAAATGATTTAATACTTTTGAAATTATCAAGTTTTTGCTATTTTTGCTTTCGAAACGATTATAATACTAAATTGAAACATTTCAAAACAAAAAATAATAACTATTATCACATACAATGAAAATAATAAGAGTGTGGGCTTCCATCATCGTTTTTCTTGCTGCTTTTGCGTTCGCTTCATGCAGCAAGACAGAAAATGGTGGGGGGGGCGAGATTGATGTACAGTTCCGTGTGCCGGAAAATGTAGAACTTGAATACAGCGCTACAACTCTTGATTTCAGGGTGCAGTTCCAGAAGTCCCCGAAGGAGACTGACAAGATTGTGCTGAAAGATCCCGTAGGAGTCGAACATACCTGCGACATCGTATCTGTCAGCACGACCAAGTTTACAGTCTCGCTTTACTCGGGAATGGTTTCTGGAAAGTATTCTGTATCCATAAAGCGTGGGAATGCGGTCAAGCTTATGGGCGAGATGGTGGTGTCCATTTACGGCGACGGGGTGGAACCTGCTGACGGATCTACCGTTTACGGAAAGATCTCATGCAATGGTGTCGGTGTCCCTGACGTAGTCGTATCTGATGGCTATGAGGTGGTAAAGACTGATGCAGACGGAGTGTATCAGATGATGTCGGCAAAGTATCTGAAATATGTGTTCATGTCCGTTCCGAGTGGATATGAGCCGGTTGTAAATGGCATATTGCCGAAGATTCACAGCGCATTGACCTCTTCTGCGAAAAAAGCTGAGCGCGTGGATTTCGTCTTGAACAAAGTGGAGGGCCAGGACAAGTACAAGGTCTTCTTCCTTGGAGATATGCATCTTGCGAACAGGACCGATGACAAGACTCAGTTCACTGAGTTTACCGATGACTGGAACAGATATCGCGACAAGCACAAGTCCGAGAAGATGTATGCGATTACCCTCGGCGACATGACCTGGGACCTGTATTGGTACTCGAATCAGATGGAACTGAAAGACTATCTGGATCTTATAAACGCTAGAGTGTCGGATATAATCATATACCATACAATGGGCAATCATGACAATGATATGCTCGCGACGAACGGTTATGATGCAAAACTTCCGTATGACAAAACCATTGCTCCCCAGTATTATTCCTTCAATATCGGAAAGGTGCATTATGTGGTGATTGACGACATTGACTGTACTGAATATGACGGAACATCTAAAAGAAGATATTTCAAGAATCTGACACAGAATCAGTTGGATTGGCTTAAGAAGGACCTGGCGTATGTGAGCACATCTACCCCTATAGTATTGACGACTCATGCTCAGTTGTTCTATCCGTCAGAGAAAAGCGTCTCCCTATTCAAGTACAGTTTCAGCAACGTGAGCGAACTGCTTGAGGTTCTGGATGGCTACAAAGTGCATGCTGTGACCGGGCACACTCACACGATTTTCAATGCCCTTCCGGAAGATACTGCTTTACTTGGCGCGAAAAATCTGCAGGAACATAACGCCGGTGCGGTTTGCGCATCATGGTGGTGGTCTGCTTATTTGACCCCGGGAGTCCACATCAGTCTGGACGGAGCTCCGGGCGGCTACAGTATCTGGGATGTGGACGGTACTGATTTCAAGTGGAAATACAAGGCGACCGGAAAGAGTGAGGACTATCAGTTCCGCTCTTATGACCTGAACAATTTCAGTGTTTCATACGATGATGTCCCTAAACTCAAGGACCTGGAGATGAAATTGGCGTTCTCAAAGTATGTTCGGGCATATCCTAAAAATACTGACAATGAGGTTCTTATCAATGTGTGGAACTGGAATCCGAAATGGACCCTCACAGTTACTGACGAGCATGGAAAGGACCTGAAATGGACCAGGACATTCGCATATGACCCGCTTCATATCAAGGCATTGACGATTCCTCGATTCAACAAGAACATAACCAAGGAGCCTTCTTTCATAACAGAAAACGCAATGCCGCATTTCTTCAAGGTCAAGGCGGACAATGCCACTGATGACTTGACGATAACAGTAAAGGATGAATTCGGCAACGTCTATACTGAAAACATGGCGCGTCCGAAGGCATTCAATACCCTTACTGACTATACACAGTATTGATTCATAATGGATTGATACCATATAATACAAACCAAAATACAAAATTTATGAGAACAGTCAAATTTCTTGCTGTTACGCTTCTGGTAGCATTTGCCACCTGCATAGGTGCCTTTGCCCAGAACAGGACGGTGTCCGGAAAAGTTCTGGACAACCAACAGCAACCTCTTATCGGAGCGGCGGTTCTGATTTCCGGCACAAGTACCGGTACAACGACTGACGTGAACGGTAGTTTCTCAATGTCGGTTCCTTCCGGGGATGTTGTCCTGGAGGTATCATCTCTCGGTTACATTACCAGAAAGGTGAGTGTTCCGGCAGCAAAGTCTTCTGTCAATGTCACACTTGATGAAGACAACATGACCTTGAACGAGACGGTCGTTGTAGGTTATGGTACTCAAAAGAAGGTGAACTTGACAGGCGCTATTTCAGTTGTAGATGACAAAGCCCTGAAGGACAGGTCATCACACAACCTTGTCACCATGCTGCAGGGTTCTGTTCCTGGCCTGAACATCACGACTCAGTCAGGTAACCCTGGAAGTACCGGAAAACTGAACATCCGAGGATTTACTTCCATCAATGAAGCGAACCCTATCGTCCTCATTGACGGTGCGCTCGGAGACCTCGAAGATGTCAATCCTAATGATGTCGAGAGTATCTCCGTCATCAAGGATGCTGCTGCGGCAGCCGTTTATGGTGCTCGTGCAGCTTATGGAGTTATCCTCGTGACCACCAAGAAAGGAAGCTCTGATGACGGCAAAGCCAAGATCCGCTATAGCGGAAGATTCGGATGGGAAGAGCCGACCACTTCGACAGATTACGAGGACAGGGGATATTGGTCAGTCTATACTCTGGATACATTCTGGAAGACTCAGGCAGCCGGAACCCCTTATACGGGCTATACCGAGCATGACATGATGGAACTTCTGGCCCGTGTCAATGACAAGACCGAGAATCCTGACCGCCCTTGGGTTGTCAAGGAAGTCCGCAACGGTAAAGAGCAGTGGATATATTACTGCAATACCGACTGGTATCACGAAATGTTCAGGGACAGACATCCTGTTCAGCAGCACAACATATCCGTAAGCGGCGGAACCAAGAACGTGAGGTATTTCATATCGGGCGGCTATGACAGGCAGACCGGTATCATGAAGGCTGCAGAGCCGGATGTATTCCAGAAATATAATCTCCGTGCCAAGATTGACGCCAAGTTGAACAAGATCATGTCATTGTCCAACAACACGTCATTCTACAATTCCAATTATTCTTGGATTGGTGTAGGCGACATTCAGGATGTGTTCCGCAACTTGCGCCACACTCCTGCCTCTTTCCCTCTCTTCAATCCGGACGGAACTGGCCTTTACAACAACCCTCTCATCATCGGCGGTAACTATAATGTTGCCAATGGACGACAGATTGTATTTGCGATGGGCAAACACAAGAACTATGACAAGAAATTCAACTTCACCAATACCACGGAGCTTGTCATCAAGCCGGTGGACCATTTCAATGTGACTGCGAATTTCACCTACAGACGTGTAAACCGCAATGAGATGCACCGTACGGTTAATATTCCATTTGGTGTTCGTCCTGGTGTTACCGATGCTTATACTACAGGTGCCGGTTTGAATGAACTGGAAGAGCGTACAAGAAGGTATGACTATTATACCGGAAACATTTTCGGCACTTACGAAAATACCTTCAAGGATGCCCACAATCTCAAGGTTATGCTCGGTTTCAATGTCGAGACATATCAGTACAAGAATGTTACGGCCAAAGGACAGAATCTTTCAGATGAGAATCTCAACGACTTCAACCTGATATCTCCAGATGAGTCCGGTGCTATCATCACTACTCTTGAGGGAGGCCAGAGTGAATATGCTCTTGCAGGTTTCTTCGGAAGATTGAACTATGACTATAAAGGACGTTACCTCATCGAGGCTTCAGGCCGTTATGACGGTTCTTCCCGTTTTGCAAAAGGACACCGTTGGGGTCTGTTCCCGTCAGTGTCCGGAGGATGGCGTATCTCTGAAGAGCCTTTCTTTGCTCCTGCAAGAGATATCGTGAACAACCTCAAGCTCCGTGCTTCCTTCGGTTCTCTCGGTAATCAGAATGTCTCCGATTATTCTTACATGAGAACCATCTCACAGAAGGCATTCTCTGCATTTACCTTCGGAGAGGGATCTACCAATGCAAAATATTCTGGTATTTCAGCTCCGAACTCATCAGAACTTACTTGGGAAACCACTCAGCAGTACAATGTCGGATTGGATGCATCATTGTTCAACGGCAGACTTGATTTCACAGCTGAGGCTTACATCAGAGACACCAAGAACATGCTTGTCCAGGGCAATGCTCTGCCGAGCGTATATGGTGCAGATGCCCCTAAGGAGAATTCGGCTGATTTGAGAACTCGCGGTTATGAGATTTCCGTAGGTTGGAGAGATTCATTCAAGCTTGCAGGCAAGCCGTTCAATTACAGCGTAAGGGCTTCTCTCAGTGACTACGATTCACATATTACCAGATATGCCAACAACCCGGACAAGCGTCTTAATGACTACTACGTAGGACAGCGTATCGGTGATGTCTGGGGCTTCGTAGTGGATGGTCTGTTCAAGACTGATGAAGAGGCAAAGGACTATCAGGCAAATGTCTGTGATGCATTGACATATGTAGGAACAAACCGTATGCAGGGCGGATTCCTTGCAGGTGACCTCAGATATGTCGATCTCGACAATGACCATTCCGGTGAGGGTGGAATCAATAAGATTACTCTCGGAAAGAACACTGCTGATGATCCTGGTGACCGTAAGATTCTGGGTAATTCCCTTCCGAGCATGCAGTACGGTTTCAATCTGGCTTTTGACTGGATGGGCTTTGACGTGAGCGCGTTCTTCCAGGGAACAGGTACACATTACTGGTATCCTGCAGGAATGAACATCGCATTCTGGGGATCATATTCCTATGCATATTGCGCTGCATTCATGCCTCGTGATTTCATCAAGACCGTATGGTCTGAAGATAATCCTGACGCCTATTTCCCGAGAGCGCGAGTCTATTCATCCACTGGTGGTGAACTTGCTCCTGTGAACAGCCGTTACATCCAGAATGTCCGTTATCTGAGATTCAAGAATCTGACTGTGGGCTATACTGTCCCTCAGAGACTTACCCAGAAGATCCATCTGGATAAAGTACGCTTCTATTTCTCTGGAGAGAACCTTGCATACTGGTCTCCAATTAAGAAATATACCAAGTACTTGGATCCTGAGTCTTCATATCGTAGAGCATCGAGCGATAAAGACAAGTCTTCTACTACCGGCATATACAAAAACAGCGATAGCAAAGATGCTGTTGCTTATCCTTGGCAGAAGACACTTATGTTCGGTGTTGATATTACATTCTAATGCGGGAGGACAGATCAATGAAAAAATATATATTTCCAATAATTGCTATTGTTCTCGGGTGCTCTTCTTGTGACAGTTTCTTGGAGAAGACCCCTAAGGACAGACTTGTTCCGGAAACATACTTCAAGACGGAAAACGACCTTAAGATGTTTTCCAACTCGTTCTATGACAATCTTTTAGATAAGACTCCATATGACGAGCAGTCTGATGTGATGTTCGAGAAGGGAACAATATCAGATGAACTGCTCGGCGGTACTGCCCGTGAAGTTCCACAGGCAGCTGCTTCAGGAGGATGGTCATGGGGACAGCTGCGTAAGATCAATACGATGCTGGGCCATATGGATCAGTGCACAGATGCTGAAGTGGCTAAACAATATACCGGCCTGGCAAAATTCTTCAGAACTCAGTTCTATTTCCGGAAGGTCATGAGATTCGGAGATGTGCCATGGTATGACAGGGAACTTGGCTCCCGTGACTCCAGTCTGTATAAGGCCAGAGATTCCCGTGAGCTGGTTATGAGCAACATGTTGAATGACATTGATGACGCCATTGAAAGTCTTCCTTCAGGAAAGAGCGTTTACCGTGTAAACAAATGGGCTGCTCTTATGCTCAAGGCCCAGTTCTGTCTCTATGAAGGTACTTTCAGAAAATACCACAACGTCACTTTGCCGGGACATTCTGCTGAGGACTATTTGAAACTCGCTTATCAGGCTGCTGAGCAGGTTATGAATTCCGGAGTATATTCTTTGGCTTCTGACTATCATGAACTGTTCAGGGAACCTGATGCTGACCAGAATGAGTATATCCTTGCCATCAGAATGGAACAGTCTATCGGCTGTACTCATAGCGCAACAAGTTATGTTGCCATGAACACAGGTGGTAACCCTGGTTTTTCAAAGAAGTTCATTGACAGTTTCTTGATGAAAGACGGCACCAGATATACGGACAAGCCGGATTGGGAAACCAAGCTGTTCGTGGAAGAAGTAGCTGACAGGGACCCGCGTTTGGGTATGATCATCAGGCTTCCTCAGAGTATCCGTGTGAACTCCAAGAAGACTATTTATGGTCCTGAACTTACCATGACCTCTACAGGATTCCAGCTTGAGAAGTTCGTGATGGATCCTCAGTATGAGACAGCTGAGCGTGCAAATATGTCCTTCAATGATATTCCAGTATATCGTTTGGGGGAGGCATATCTGATGTTTGCAGAGGCTAAGGCCGAACTGAATATCCTCACTCAGGAGGATGTTGACAATTCCATCAACAAGCTTCGTGACCGCGTAGGTATGCCTCATCTTGTGTTGGCAGGTCTTACAGTAGATCCGTTCCTGACTTCTGAAACTTATGGCTATCAGAACCTTGCCAAACTTAATCCTTCTAATCTCGCGCAGATTCTTGAAGTCCGTCGTGAAAGGACGATTGAGATGGCTTTGGAAGGAAGAAGATGGAATGATATCGTAAGATGGAAAGAAGGCGCAACTTGGACGGAACCGCTTTACGGTATGTATTTCCCTGGACCTGGCGCATATGATTTGACAGGTGACGGCACTGCAGACGTTTATCTTTATGCTACATCGAAGGTTGACAATGCAGTAAAGAAGCAATATGGTGATAACTTTACATATCTCCAGATTCAGGAAATCGAAATTGACGGAAAATATGTTCCATATTCAGACGGTATAATTTTGAGCGAGGGTACCAAGGGCTTTGTTGCCATGCATTATAAGAAGGCACGTGCCTTTGATGAAAGTAGGGATTATCTTTACCCGATTCCAAGTGGAGATCGTCAACTTAATCCTAACCTGGCTCAGAATAACGGTTGGGCTGATGGTCTGGACTTCTAGTGCCAATGTGACAAATAAATCTGGATCATTAAATTAGATTGTTATGAAAATTATAAATAACTTATTTAGAATCAGTGCGATTTTGCTGCTGGCTTCTCCTTTTACAAGCTGTAAAGAGGAAGAGTTGGTCAAGCCTAGTGCATTGCTGACAGAATCCAGCTTGACATTTGAGGCCAAGGCCGAAAAGTCACAGTCTTTCAGGGTAGCTTCGGATTCTGATTGGATGATAGACGTGGACGAGCCATGGATAACCGTGGATCCGATGTCCGGTTCCAATACAATGGATGTCAATGTCACTGTAGAGGACAACTATACCGGCGGAGTGATGAATGCTCCCCGCCAGGGTCTCATTACGATTATGAACAAGCGTGGTGATAAGGTAACCACAGTCATTTATCAGAATGGCGATAATTATCTTGGAGTAAGTGAGGTTCCTATATCTGATGTGCTTGAACTTGAGGATGGCAAATTCGCTAAAATCAATGGCGCTCAGGTCGTTGCTCTCACAGATGAAGGATATGTCGTATCAGATGCCAGCGGTTTACTTTATGTCAAACGCGGGGCAGATGCTGCCGATGTCGCAAAACTTGGTGACAAACTCTTCCTTGCTGGTGAGAAGGTTTCTCTTTATGGAAATGCTGCTTTGTTGGCTGGCGAAATCACAGTTCAGTCTAATGAAGAAGTGACTCGTCCAGCACCGCTTCCGCTTCTTTCAAATCTCGATGCTGAAAAGGCTAAGAAGATAATGTATGTCTCTGTTGAGGCTGGTCTTCTCGGTCGTGACTTGAAATTCGAGCAGACTCTTCCAGTTTCAGTTACTCTTCTTGACCCTAAGTCGGGAGATGTGGATCTCGATAAGGTCAATATGCACAATGTTGCAATCAATGCCTATTTTATCGGACTTGATGGTGACAATGTGAAGCTTGCAGCTACTTCTGTTGAAGATAAAGGTGAAAACGAAAGCCTTATGGCATTCTTCTATGACGATTTCTCATGGATGAAGGCATATATTCCTGCTGAAGTCAAGGTTGGCGATTCGATTAAGGAAAACAACTCAGGCGCCGAGGCTCCTAATGTCAGAACTTCTTCACATCTCAGTAATCTTCTTGACGCTTTCCTTGCAAAAGGATACGAAGATTTGAATCCTTCATCGAAGACTCTGTATGCTCAGGCTTACTATTGGAAAATGGGCAAGACTAGTAAGGCTACCGAGAATAACAACAATGGTTTGAGACTTCCTCCTATGGAATTCAAAGGCAGCGAACTGATCAATGTCTATATCGAATTTGACTGGGCTGCTCACATGACTGGTAGTGGCAACATAGATAAGGTTCAGGTTGTTGCGGAACTCGAAGGCAAGGGTTCTTTCGACAATGGTACGAATGTCAGCGACCCGTTTGTGACAACTCAGGAAAAGGGTCACATCGAATGGCAGCATGCTAAAGTTCTTGCCAAGGGCGTCAATAACCAGACAAGGATTGTCCTCAGACCAGCAGAATACTCGTCTGTTACGCCGGATCAGCAGAGATGGCATGTGGACAATATCAAAGTGTCTGATTCCCATATCCCTTATGCCGAGCCTGAGTATGCCAATGTTACCGTATCTGACGAGGTCGTTACATTTGAAGGAACCCCTACAGGTCCAGCTTCCATAACGATAAACTCAGATAAGGATTGGACTATTACCAAAGGTCAGAATTCTGACTGGTTCTCCATTGATGTCACTCAAGGTGCTGCAGGGTCTGATACCAAGGTTGCTGTCACTTGCGAGCCTAGTACCAGTGCAAATCTTCGCCGTAGCACATTTGTAATAGCATCAGCCGATACAAGGAAGACCATTCATGTCGTTCAGTCCGCTGCTGGTGGCGAATTGGAGCCGTTGATCAGCATTATCGGCGGAAATAGTATCACGGTTCCTGCCACAGAATCTACAGTGTCTGTTAGAATCCAGGCCAATGTACCTTTCAAATATGACTGTGACGCCGATTGGATTCTTCCTGCAGCCACGACTTCTGCTTTGGTTACCGTTACGGCGGGCGCATTTACGGTTACGGCAAATTCTGGAGCGGCGCGTACCGCACATATCAGATTCTTCAATGAGCAGTACGGTATCGAATCTGTTTGCACTGTGAAACAGCTTTCTGACCATGCGGCTCTTCCTGTAAAATGGACTTTGAGATCATCTTGCAATTTCACTTCGACATGGCCGTTTGCCAACACTCCTGGTGTATCTACGACAGAGGGTGAGAACGGATACATGTCTGCTACTACAGGCGTCGGTACGATTTGGTTCAATAATGCCAATGGAGTTGCAGCGGATGAGAATAAGAAGTGCATGCTTGATGTCAGCGATGAAAGTCCTCGAGTAACTGGTGTTTGGATTGGTGACTATTGCCAGTTCAAGGTGCCTGGAAAGGTTGATAAGGGCAGGAAAGTTCGCATCTCGTTTGAGACACGTGTTTCAGCTACTCATCCGAAATACTGGAGGCTTCAGTATCTTGACGGAGAGACATGGAAAGATGCTTGCAATACCAAGACCGTTAATGTTGATGGTGAAGGCGAAGTCGTCTATACTCATACCATGGCGTCGGATGGAAAGACAAATATTCAGGTAGATGCGACTGTGACCTATGGTGCAAATACTGATAATGTTGTCTTCCGCTTCATATGCCAGACTGCAATGCAGGCCAATGGAAAAGGCTGTCTGAAGGCTCCGAACGGCGGTTCATGGCGTCTGTCTGTAACTAATAAGGCAGATGACGATCAGTGGCAGCCGACTATTCAGTTTGCTGACTAAGTATCCTTATAAATAGTATCATTAAGGTCGGACGGGGATTCCTCTCGCCCGACCTTTTTATATTCTGCAAAATTATTGCTAAATTTGCAGACTGTACTTAAAACCAGAAAAATGGCGAATTATACAATAGCTGAAGTCGTCGGGAGAAGAATGCTGAAGAAGTTCATCAAGTTTCCTGACGAATTGTACAAGGATTGTGAGCAATATGTTCCGGCACTTCATTCTGATCAGGTGTTCAGTCTGACGAAAGATCCTGCGTTGGATTATTGCAAGCACAAGTTGTGGCTGGCGTTCGACGGAAAGAAAATCGTGGGGCGTATATGCGCTATGATAAATCCGCGTTACAATGAATTGTATGACAAGAAAAGAGCGCGTTTCGGATGGTTTGACACGATCAATGACATTGACGTTGCCCGTCTTCTGCTCGGAACGGCTGAAGCCTGGGCCCGCGAGAATGGCATGACCGAGGTGCACGGACCATTGTATTACAATACTTTGGGAAAACAGGGTATGCTGGTCGAGGGTTTTGAGAACATTCCTCCGTTCAACTGTCTGTATAACTTCCCGTATTACAATGACTTGGTGACGGCTCTCGGGTACGAGAAGGAGTGTGACTGGCTTCAGTACAAGATGAATGCCTCACAGGGTGTTCAGGACAAGGTGAGTCGAATCGCGGGAATGCTCAAGGAAAGGTATAACCTCCACGACGGCAAAATCGACAACTTGAAGAAGGACAAGAAGATGGTGGACTATTTCTTCAAGGTTTACAATGAGAGCTTTGCGGCGGCGGTCTATAATTTCATTCCGTTCACGCAGAAAGAAATCGACCACGAGGCGAAAGTGTCAATGCCGTTCATTTCAGACAAGGTGAGCAGCATCGTCCTGGATGAGAACAATGAACTTGTGGCTTTCGGAATCGCGTTCCCGACCATCTCGAAGGCGTTGCAGAAGGCGAAAGGCCGCCTGTTCCCGTTCGGCTGGTTCCACCTGCTCAAGGCAATGCACAATTATGAATGTGTGGACCTTATGCTCAACGGGGCAGTGCCGCAGTGGCAGAACAAGGGTGTAAGCTCCATTTATCATTGCTCGATGGCTGAAAAGTACAAGAAAGTCGGGACAATGTGGGCGATTTCCAATCCTCAGATTGAGACGAACAGTGCTGTGAACGTCTGGGGCAAGTACGAACATGAGCTTTACATGCGCAGACGTTGCTATGTCAAAGCGCTGTAAACCAATGTGGTTGATGGTTTAATACGAAATAGAAGACAACAACAATATATGGCAGAGAAGAATACATTGCTGGAAAAGGTCCTGAGCCTTCAGGACAAATTCATTTCTCTTCAGGAACAGCTTTCGGACCCGGCTGTGATGTCGGACATGAAGAAATATGTTCAGCTGAACAAGGATTACAAGGAACTGGAGCCTATCATCAAGGCCGGACAGGAATACAAGAGAATGGTGGATGAACTCGCTTCCGCCAAGGATATCATGGCCAATGAGAAGGATGACGATCTCAAGGAGATGGCAAGAGAGGAAATTGCCGAGATTGAGCCGAAACTTCCTGACATGGAGCAGAACATCAAGCTGCTTCTCATTCCTTCGGATCCTGATGACAGCAAGAATGCGATGGTCGAAATCCGTGGCGGTACAGGTGGCGATGAGGCTGCCATATTCGCAGGTGACTTGTTCAGGATGTATTCGAAGTTTGCTGAGCGCAAGGGCTGGAAGCTCGAGGTTTCGGACCAGGCTCCGGGCACTTCAGGCGGTTTCAAGCAGATTGTGTTCAAGCTTTCGTGCGCTGACGGTGTTTACGGGACAATGAAATACGAGTCCGGTGTGCATCGTGTGCAGAGGGTGCCTCAGACGGAGACTCAGGGACGTATCCAGACTTCTGCCGCATCTGTGGCTGTCTTCCCGGAGGCTGATGAGTTCGACATTGACTTGGATATGAATGATATCCGCAAGGATACCTACTGTTCTTCAGGTCCTGGCGGACAGGGTGTGAACACGACGTATTCTGCTGTCAGGCTGACACATATCCCGTCAGGAATCGTGGTTCAATGCCAGGAGGAGCGTTCGCAGCTCAAGAACTTCGACAGGGCATTGGAAGAGCTCCGTACCCGTCTGTACAATATGGAGCACCAGAAATATCTGGACGGTATCGCAGCCAAGCGTAAGACGATGGTATCGACGGGCGACCGTTCCGCCAAGATTAGAACGTACAATTATCCGCAGTCCCGCGTCACCGACCACCGTATCAACTGGTCAATGTACAATCTCCCGGCCTTCATGGACGGTGATATCCAGGAATGTATCGACCAGCTCCAGATAGCCGAGAACGCCGAACGCCTCAAAGCCGCCGGCGACGACGAATAATCCTGATCTCCCCCTTGAATAGGGAAATCTGGGGGATTAACAAGTCGTCATCAGACGACCGGC
>OGON01000397.1_pt1 | contig 35624 bp, 30 predicted proteins | sample 1552671 | NCBI WGS metagenome assembly OGON01 (sample SAMEA2580136, study PRJEB22360) | human gut metagenome | biome: human gut; feature: human-associated habitat; material: faeces | place: Denmark | collected 2008/2010 | reverse complement strand
TGAGCAAGCTCCCCAGGGCAAATATTTATAAATCTGCATGACTCTGAACAGTTACGCATATTCATACGTTTACCATAACACAAAAACCGTTTTCTGGCAATTTAGATATATATTTTATCTCCTCTTATTTCTCTGTTTCGTTTTACGGGAACGCTTCCCGGACGTTTGCCGTGGGTTTTCTTCTGAGATCTTCTTCATTAAGCCATACAGATACCAGCTTCCTATAACCGTTGACGCCATAGCAAACCATTGTCCATGGGACAGATACAACCAGTCCTTAGGTGTATCTCTGAAAAATTCCACAATAAAACGCATGGCTCCATACAACACTAAAATATACGGATAAAGAAGTCCCCTGCCGCTGTAATGCCACTCAACCATCAGCAGTACTCCCAGGATCGTCAGATCGCCAATGCACTCAAGCATCTGCGTAGGGACTGTCATCGTACTGTATTCACCGACAGGAACCGTAATGCCTCCACAGCATCCGTTCAGATAACATCCTACCCGCAGGATCGACAGCATCGCCATCAAAGACGGCGAACAGTAATCCATAAAGGCTCCATAGGGTATCTTTCTCCATTTACAGACCAGATACATGACGACAGGCAGCAAAAATACAGATCCAAAAAACGAAACGCCATTCAGAGTCACTCCATTGCTTAAAAACTGTTTCCAGTTTTCCACAGCATATAAGAGCTTGGCACCTGCCAGACTGAACAGTGCGAGCAGCATCGTATACAAAACTGCTCTTCCAACAGAAAACATGATTTTCTTTCTTCTTAATACGTTGATCAAAATCATGGTCAGCAGCCCGATCACGAACATCGTCCAATAGCTTGGCAACGAATAGCCGAGCACATGAAATGTGGAATACATAACTCTGTTCATCACCTCCTGATAATACGCAAAATCCCCACAAACGCATCTCTGCAATCTGTGGGGACATATATTCTTCTGGGATAAAACTATTTAAGAGTAACCTTAGCTCCCTCAGCTTCCAGTTTTGTCTTCAGCTCTTCAGCCTCTGCCTTGGAAGCAGCCTCTTTGATTACCTTCGGAGCGCCGTCTACAACAGCCTTAGCTTCTTTCAGACCCAGACCTGTAGCTTCACGAACAACTTTGATGATCTTAACCTTGTTCGGGCCTACTTCTGTCAGCTCTACATCAAACTCATCTTTCTCTTCTGCTGCTTCTGCTGCACCTGCTGCTGCTACAACAACACCTGCTGCTGCGGATACGCCGAACTCTTCCTCACAAGCTTTTACAAGGTCATTTAACTCTAATACAGATAATTCTTTGATTGCTGCAATAAATTCTTCTGTTGTTAATTTTGCCATTTTAATTTCCCTCCATTTATAAATTTTAATTAATAATCATGCGGTCGTTATGCCGCCAATTGCACGTTGCTGGGATTACTCAGCAGCTGCTGCGTCAGCTCCGCCGTTCTGCTCTGCGATCTGATTAAGCACACGAGCGAAGTTTGCGATCGGAGACTGCATGCTTCCAAGCAGTTTTCCAAGAAGTTCCTCTCTTGAAGGAATTGTGGACAGTGCCTGAATTCCGGCCTGATCATTGTAGTTACCTTCAACTACACCTGCGATCAGCTCCAGTGCCGGGAACTGTTTTGCATATTTAGCAAGGATTCTTGCCGGAGCAGTTGCGTCTGTCTCGGAGATAGCGATCGCATTTGTGCCATGTAAATGATCACTGAGGCTCTCAAATGCTGTACCCTCGAATGCACGACGCATCATGGTATTTTTATATACCTTGTACTGAACACCAGCTTCTCTTAACTCTTTACGAAGAATTGTATCCTGCTCAACTGTAAGACCGCTGTAGTTTACAAGTACAACAGACTGTGCGTCTTTAATGCTGTTAGAGATCTCTTCTACGATTGGTTGTTTCAGTTCTACTTTTGCCATGAAATGGTACACCTCCTTATAGATTTTGTATACCGCCGTCGCAATAAGTCAATCTGTTTTAAAAAAAGACCTTACTGCTTCGCAATAAGGCCTTGTGTAATCTTAACTCAGAATACTTGGACCTCGGTAGGCGTTTTAATCCTTATGCCTTACGGCACCTACTGTCTTCGGCAGCGTTCTTAGGTACAATACCATAACAGTGCCGGGTGTGTCAAGTATTTTTTAAGATTTTTTCAAAATTATTTAGTACCAAAAATACGGTCACCGGCATCACCAAGTCCCGGGCAGATATAAGCGTTCTCATTGAGCTCTCTGTCAAGGGAACCGCAGTAGATCTGTACATCCGGATGTGCCTCGTGAAGACGTTTCAGTCCCTCCGGAGCTGCAATGATGCACATAAACTTGATATTCTTTCCGCCCTGTTTCTTGACAAAATCAATGGCAGCTTCGGCAGAACCGCCGGTTGCAAGCATCGGATCAACGATCACTGAAATACGCTCGTCAATAGATTCAGGAAGCTTACAGTAATACTCATGGGGCTCATGTGTTACCGGATCACGGTAAAGTCCCACATGTCCGACCTTTGCAGACGGTACCAGTGTGAGAATGCTGTTTACCATTCCAAGTCCTGCACGGAGGACCGGGATCACTGCCAGCTTCTTACCTGAGATCATCGGTGTCTTACAGGTTTCTATCGGTGTCTCGATTTCCACTTCCTCTGTAGGAAGATCACGAAGCGCCTCATATCCCATCAGGATTCCGATTTCCTCCACCAGTTTACGGAACTCGTTTGTTCCTGTATTTTTATCACGGAGCATTGAAATTTTGTGTTTGATCAGCGGATGATCCATAATATAAACATTTTTCATTTTTTCCATCGTGATTTCCTCTCTTTGTCTGTGTTTTTTGTAAAGCGAAACTTCTCATTCCACTCTGCTTCATACACCGGAACGCAAGCCTTTCGCTTTTCTGTATTCATCTTTCTACATTATAATATATATGACACTTTTTCAAAAGGGGGAAAAACTATTTTCCCTGGCGTTCCAAAACCTGATCAATAGCATAGGCCACACCAAACTCATTGTTGCTCTTTGTGATGTATTTTGCTGCCTTTTTGATCTCCGGAACTGCATTTTCCATTGCAACGGTTGCGCCGAAATCCATGGAGATCATGGAATAATCATTAAGGCTGTCACCAAGAACCATCACCTCATCCATGGTATATCCCAGAGACTCGATATATTCTTTCAGCACCGGGCCTTTCTGCGCCTCTACTGCTGTAATCTCCTGATTATATATAAAGGAAGAAGCCACTGCAACGGCTGGATTTTCTTTCAGCTCATCGCTGAGTTTCTCCAGCTGCTCCACATCTGCCGCAAAAATGAAGATCTTATATACCGGCGCACCGCTGCTCTCCAGGGAACGGATATCGGAAATCCCTTTCGTGTTTCCGGCGATTCTGCGGTATTGCGGGGATTTCCGTACAATCTCCTCGCTGGTATCTATGTCCATATTGAAAAGACGGATCTGCTGAATGATCCCGTCTTCAATTTCCTTCTTTGTTCCAATACGGTAATCATAGCGATCCGTAAAAAATGCTACAGATACCGGGTATTTTTTTGCCGTATTGTAGACCTCCTCACACAGCTCAATAGAGATCGGTGTACTCTTTACAACCTCCTGCTGCGGATTCCGTACTTCAGCACCGCTGCTCACCACATAATCACAGGTCAGCTCTGTTCCCTTCAGCTCCTCCATGGCACCGGGAAAATTCCGGCCGGTGGCAACCATAAAACGGATTCCCGCATCGCAGGCACGCCTGATCGCTGCAAGGGTTTCCGGTGCGATCCTGTGGTCATCACCAAGAAGTGTGCCGTCCATATCACTTGCAATTACTTTTATCATGAAAAATTTCTCCTTTTATCTGTAAAAATTCCGGTCAATCATTCGGATCCATAGCATCCATAGCAAATATGTCCTTTTTTCGGAGAAATTATATCTTATATTATTGCAAAATACAATGATTTTTGCGACAGGCATATGCCTTTCTGATTTCAGAAATACATGGTATAATGAGATTTCATAAATCTGTCCGATGTCGGTCAAGCGTATATCCGCAATCCGCGTCGCTACTTGATCCGGTCAAGTGAATAACCCCATCCACATGTACTACATAGATTTGCATCAAATAAATGCTCTTCAGTTAAGTCAGTCAATCAGAAAACAGGAGAATATTATGTCAACTTATTTTTTTCATTCCAAAAGAAGCCGCTCGCATTCCCGTTTCTTCTATTTAATATTGTGCACAGTTCTTGTCTGTCCAATGCTCCTTTTCACAGGCTGCGGAAATATCACGGATGCAGATACATCCACCACCGGAAATCAGCCCATCAGTATCAGCAGTATCAAATTGAATACAGCTGTACAGATCACAATTTACGATTCCCAGGATAAATCCCTCCTGGATGACTGTCTGGCACTGTGCGATAGGTATGAGCTGATCTTCAGCCGGACAAATGAGAACAGCGAGCTTTATAAATTAAATCACCGCAAAGATACATCGGATAAAGATCCCAATGCTGACGGGCAGACTACTCCATATCCGGTCAGCGGCACAGCAGACACCTGGCATATATCCGAATACCTTGCTGCTCTGCTTTCCGAAGGACTCGATATCACCAGGGAGTCCGACGGTGCCTTTGACATCGCCATTGCGCCTTTGACCTCTCTCTGGGATTTCACAGCAGAAGACCCGAAGGCTCCGGATGATGCAGATATTCAGAAAGTTCTCCCCCTGTGCAGCTCCGACGGCGTCACCATTGGCGGGCAGGATATCACACTTCCCTCTGATGACATCCAGTTCGATGTAGGCGCCATTGCCAAAGGCTATATTGCAGACCGCCTGAAAGATTTTCTGGTAAAAAAAGGCGTAAACAGTGCTATCATCAACCTTGGCGGCAATGTCCTCTGCATCGGCTCGAAGCCTGACGGCACTCCCTTCAAAGTAGGCATCCAGAAGCCCTTTGCAGATCGCAATGAAACAGAGGCTGTTATGGATATCGCCGGAAAATCCGTTGTATCCTCTGGGATTTATGAGAGGTGCTTTAAGCAGGGCGGTAAATTATATCATCATATCCTGAATCCCCAAACCGGCTATCCTTATGATAACGGCCTGATTTCTGTGACGATCATCTCCGACCAGTCTGTGGACGGCGATGCCTTAAGCACCACCTGTTTCGCCCTTGGCCTGAAAGACGGGCTGAAATTTGCAGAGAAAAAAGGCGTGCAGGCCGTTTTTATCACAGAAGATTATGAACTGCATTATACTGACGGATTCCAGGATGAGATCAATGTCACTGATGTGGAATCCTGAACCATGAAATCTTTTTCAGTAACAACCAAAAACCTTACGGATAGACCATATTTGTCACATAAGTCTGCGGATAATCTTTCAGAAGATTTGCCATTGCTGTCTGTGTCTGTGTCGTTGAAAATGGCTAAGATGGACCGTTCCACAGACATTCATAATCTGCTCCCAAGCTTCTTCATATTCCTTATCCGGAAGTTCAAAACACCATGGGATAAATCCGAGCAAACAGTGATCTTCTGGAAGCAGATAATGCCGAAGATGGCCTGAAGATCATTCTCAAAGAGCATCCTGACATTATTATCACAGATATGAAAATGCCCGTCATGGACGGAATACAGCTCTAAAAAAAGCCGGAAGAACTTCACATCGACAGCAAAATCAGTGTGATCAGCGGATTCAGCGATTTCAAATATACAAGACTTGCGATCCAGGCCGGTGTTATTGATTACATACTGAAGCCTGTTGATCCCCAGAATTTGAACAATGCGCTTTCAGCCACAATTTCTCAGTTGGAAAGTGAAGCAGGCAAAACTTGGACTTCCGATTCTGCTTCATCACCCGAACCCTGCTCTGCGTTCACCAGTAGGGTAATCAGTGATGTTTTTGATTATATCAATGCACATTATCTGGAAAATATCTCCCTGGCCGATATTGCAGAATCTTTTTTCTAAGTAAGGAGCATCTGTCCAGATTGTTTTAAAAAAACGTCAGAATCTTTTTTCCTATACTATGCAGTTAAAGCTCACCGAGGTGAAACGGCTTCTGCAGTCTACGGATATAACTCTCGACGACATTGCCTGGCATCTTGGTTTCAGCAATGGAAATTACTTCAGCAAGGTTTTTAAAAAGAACTGTCAGATGTCTCCCAGTGAATACCTGAACGTACAGCTATAGTTCTTCAGAAAACTTTTCTCCGATAAAAAGTAGCTGTAACTGAGCGTATCCGTTCAGTTACAGCCACTTTATTCAATATTATTATATTCAGTTATTGATCATATCCGGCCAGGAAAGAATCTCTGCAGAAATCTTCTCTTCATAATCTCCGTCAATGTCCTCACTTCTTCCAGCCGCATAAATATTGGTCTCGGCACCCCAACCGTTGTCCTCGTATTCCCATACATGGAATTTCAGTCCACGGAACATGAAATCCAGACTTCCGCAACCATCTTCCTCTGTGTATTCGAATTTGATATTTTTTTTGTTCAGAGCATCCTGTACTTTCTGTAAACGCATATAATATCGCTCCTTCCACGCCTAAAATCTTCCTTTATACACAAAGTATAACATGTTGTGATTTTTGACACAAGTCAAGGATGAAAGTGCCTGTGAGCTGCAGATATCTCAGGCCCAGTAGAGTCTCATTCCAAACTCATGGCTCATACGGTCCGGATGCCCATCAACTCTTGAAAGCAAAGTACAGATATCCTGATAGGTATTCTTTGCCATACATTTACCGCTATTATCAGAAAGAATTAGTGTAAGGTTCCACTTCTTGCCTTTTCCGTATTCTTTCTCAAAGGTTTTTACCATGACACGGCTGTCTGCCGGAACTTCTGCTTTAACACTTCCCTTTTCCACCAGTTCTCCGTTCAATGTTTCTGTAATGATCCATGTAAGTTCACACTCTCCCAGAGCTCCATCTGTATCATTTACAATATACAGACTGTCCAGATAATCTTTGTGCTTTGCAAAAACACCCACTGGTGCGTTGCTTTCCAGTATAGCCTGAAGACCCTTTTTGGGAATTCCCCACCAGTCATATAAACCGTAGAAGCTCTGAGGACACAGGTCGATAAACATAAACTGTACATATCCTGAGCAAGGTTCATATTTCTGGATCCTGTAATGCTCTGTATAATATTTCAGAAGCTTATACTGATATTCCTGGATCTTCGGGATATCATCCACCAGTTTTTCCAGACGATGATATACCGCCGGAACAGTTTTCAGATTTTCACTGCTGCCCGGTGCATCAAATCCGTACTCTGTATTCAGCTTTTCTGTCTGCTCATAAATATCTGCATATTCTCCACCGCTTAAAGAACCCAGATAATTGTGGCTGTCCCCGCTAAGCGGATCATCTTCGCAGAAAGAACCCTTGATGATCGGTCTGCCCGGATCCATCTTCTGTACCTCCCTATACAGAGCAGGTCCCGGATTTTCCTCCATAAATCTCCTTCTCACATTTCCATCCGGATCAACACATCCCGGTTCATTCATAATGATCCAGCAGATCAGAGACGGATGATGCTTCAGAAGTTTCACATTTTCTCTGTAAACATCTGCAAATCTCTGCGCCCATTCATCTGTTGAAGGATGCGTCCAGTTGTACTCCGAATCCTGAAGAACTGCAATTCCCAGCTCGTCACACAGATCATAAAAAACTTCCTGCTCTGTGTGGACATGTACTCGTACCAGGTTAAAACCTGCCGCCTTTACATTAAGAAGATCTCTCAGGTACCGTTCCCTTGTCATTGCGGAAATATAACAATCCGGAAAATAAGAGGTTCCTCTTATATACAGCTTCCTGTTATTAAGCCAGAATCTTGTTATTTTTTCATTACGCTCAATCTGAATGTCCCGGAAAGCAAAATTCGTTGTTCTGCTGCTCAGTATGTCTTTTCCCCTGCTTAACGTAAGTTCTGCCTGATACATCCAGGGATAACCATGATCCCATGTGGACCACAGTCTGACATCTTCCACTTTAAGCTCACATTTAAAACCTGTCTCTGCTTTCTCTGCCATTATCTGAACAGTTTTTTCTGCCTTTATAAGACCGGACTCTTTTTCCCGGATCTTTACATTAAAATCATATGTCTCCCCGGATTTCAGACCTCGCGCTTCAGTTTCCACATATACGTCTGCTTTCTTTCCATCTGGATCCAGTTCATACTTCAGATCTGTCTGATCTTCCAGAACACCTTCTTCTGTCAGGATCAGCTCCACTTTTCCGTAGATTCCTACAGGATTTACATCTCTCTGGATAAATGTATCAGAATGTTCGTAGGTACCTTTTACCATATTTCTTTTTACCAGGGTGGTTCTGGAATCCTGTGCATCCAGCTCCACCTCATCATCCCATGGAGAACTTACCTTTACAATGAGATAATTTTTCTTTCCAAAAACAAGCTTATCTTTTACATTAAAGGAAAATGGAGCGGAATATCCTTCATGCTCTCCAAGAAATTCTCCGTTAAGCCATACTTTTCCATAATAATCCACATTGGTAAATTTAAGGACAGCATCCGTAACTTTCTGATCCGGAACTTCAAACTCTGTTTTGTACCACCAGGGTGCCTGATTGAAATATCTCAGTTCACGCCCGAAATATGGCTGTCTGGCATAGATAAGCTGCAGATGTTTCAGTTCCTCCAGTTCCTCCCATTCAGACACCTGGGAACCTACGGAAGTATCTGCTTCCCTGGCAGCATAAAGCCCGATCTTTTCCCCTGTATCATGAACATCCTGCAAAATTTTCCATCCTTGTTTCAATTCAATCCTTGTTTCCATTTCAGCCTCCTAACTCTTGACCGCACCTGCAGCCATACCTTCGATTATGTTCCTGTTAAGAATAAAATACACGATCAGTGTAGGCAGGATCGATATTACGATCGCCGCAAATGTACTTCCCCAGTCCACTCTTCCGAACTGCCCCACAAAGTCATTCAGGCCAATTGGCAGAGTTTTCATATCAGAAGATGAGATAAACGTATTGGCATAGGTAAATTCATTCCATACAAAAACAAAATTGTATGTAAGAACTGTCATTGTAGTATTTTTAGCCATAGGTACCACGATCTTGCGGAATGTGGTTCCCATTGTGGCACCGTCAATAACTGCCGCTTCCAGAAGAGAATCCGGCATAAATTTAAAAAATCCGGTGTAAAGATAGATACACATTGGAAGTCCGAACCCGATCTGCGGAAGCACCAGTGCCCAGTATGTATTTCTCAGTCCGATCCTGTTATAAATCTGGAACATGGGTATAAGGCAGGAAAAAATAGGCACCATCATTCCAAACAGGAAAAATGCCATCAGTGCATTGGCATATTTTACCTTTACCTTACTGATCACAAATGCAACCGGGCATCCCAGGACTACGATGCCAAGAAGTGTGAGAACTGCCACAACCGTACTGTTAAGAAAATATCTTGGAATGGATGAGATCGTCAGTGCGCTGATATAGTTTCCAAGATAAAATCCTGATGGCAGGGCATACTGTGCAGTATATGTCATTTCATCCGGTGTTTTCAGACTGGAGCAGATAACCCAGAAAATAGGGTAGACCTGTATCATGACAAAAATAAGGATCACTACATAGAACACAGCACGAATAGGTATATTTTTTCTTGATTTTATCATTCTGACCCATCTCCTTTCGCCGATCCCAGGCATTTCTGTATAATCCCTACTGCTACCAGACATTCAATGACCAGAAAAACGGACAATGTACTTCCATAGCCAAAGTCAGCCGAATTAAAAGCGGTTTTATACATATAAGTTGCCACCATCTCTGTTGATCTGGATTTATTGTCAAGAATATAGAATACATCAAAGGTTTTCAGACAACCATTTACAAGCATTACAATGACAATGCTGAATATATTTTTCACCAGTGGAAGCTTTATGTAACGATACTGTTGAAAAACATTGCAGCCATCCATTGTAGATGCCTCGATCACATCCTTTGATATGGATACAAATGCGGAATAAAAAATGATCATGTACAGACCACAGTATTTATATCCATCGATCAGGGTTATGGTAATCAGCGCTGTATGGGAATTTGCCAGCAAAGCGATAGGTTCCATTCCCAGTTTTTCCATCACATAGCAAACCAGGCCCTGGGGCTGGACAGAAAGCATTTTGGAAAAAATCTGGCAGATCGCCATAGATGAAATGATACATGGAATAAAATAAATAACCCGCAGAATATTTCCACCTTTGGAAATATGTGTAAGCAAAATTGCCAGGATCAGTCCTGCACATAACTGGAACAAACTTCCCAATACAACAAATTTAAGATTATTTACAACAGCCTCACGAAATGTCTCATCCTGAAACATCCTCACATAATTTTCCAGTCCGATAAACTTCATATCACCGATTCCATTCCAGGAAAAAAGGCTGTAACCCATTGACCACAGAATTGGGATGATAACAGTAAGAATATATACGAACAGTGCAGGAAGAACAAACGGTAAAGGCTGGATTTTATTTCTGGGCTTCATATCCTCTCCCCTTTCATACGCAGATGCAGATAAAATTCCGCATCTGCGTATTCTCTCAGTTATTCTTCAGTGTCAAAATAATCAGATGCATACTGTTCTACAGCTTTGTCCATGTTTTCGCAGAACTCTTCAGGAGTTGATTCTCCCATTCCAAGGCTTGCCAACTCTTTTCTGTAAACCTCGTTTGTAGAAGGATCCAGACGAACATCCCAGCACTGGGCAAAAGTGCCGCAGTTCTCAAGATCACTTAAAATCTGCTGTGTAAGCTCCGGAAGCTTCTCCGAATCACTTGGCATCATGGATGGAAGCATATTGAACTCATACATTGCCGTATCAGCAAAATTATCCCATACATAACTGATGAAATCTTTCATCTCATCACTCATGGAATCCTTGAGAATGGCAGTTCCGATTCCACAATTCGCATAGTAATCATTTTCTCCTGTAGCGGTTCCTTCGCTGTCTACAGGAAGTTTGAACATGGAAATGTCATCTTTAAGATTTCCCTCATCATCTGTAAGATCCGGTGTATCCCATGTTCCGGTGTATAACATTGCCGCACCACTGTTCAGAAACAGATCCATCTGTGCGGTAGTATCTGAACTTGTCCATCCTTCACTGAAATACTGGGCTATATCCTGTGTATACTGGGCTGTTGCGATACCTGTCTCAGAATTAAATTTTTCTTTTCCCATTCTTGCATTGTCAATGAAGTCATTTCCTTCCAGTCTGAAAGCCTTAAATGCAGGATAACGCATGATCATGTCGTAATTTCCTGCGGATATCGGGGTCATTCCCGCATCTTTCAGCTTCTTGCACACATCCAGGAGGTCTTCCAGTGTCTGAGGTGTTTCAGTAATTCCGGCTTTTTCAAACATGTCTTTGTGATACCAGAAATACTCTACATTTCCCTGCCAGGTCATAAGGTAATTGCTTCCGTCACTGAGTTTCGGATAATTCAGTGCAATATCAAAGAACTTGTCTTTGATACCCAGTTCATCATAAAGGTCATCCACACTGTAGATCAGATCCTTTTTGCAAAGTCCTTCAAAAAATGCCTCCGGATCTGCGTCAAACCAGTCCGGCAGCTCATTGCTGGATGCAAGGATCTTGATCTTCTGAAGATATGTTTCTCTGTCTGCAATAGACTCTACATTGAATTCAAAATCCGGGTGATCTTTTTTATAATCTTCTGCAAGCTTCTTCAATGTTTTCAGTGCCGCATCTGTTTCGTTCCTGGCACTGATATAATTGATCACAAGTGGTTCGGAATCCTCTTTTTTATCTGCCCACACATTCATCATGCTGAATGAAGAGAGACACATCATTGTGGCAAGTGTAGCAGCCATCACTTTTTTTAATTTCATTTTCGTCCTCCTTTTGGTACATTTCTATTCATCCGGATTGAATATTTTGTTCCGCTTTCCTTATCGATGAGACCATTATATTAAATCCGTCCGGAAAAATACATGGAAAATCTTCGCTGTACCTGGAATATTTTCTCCAATCTTTCCCCCACACTTGTGAGAATTTTTCCCTTATTATATAATGTAGCCAATAAAACCAGAGGGGGGATTCCATGATAGAAAATCTGAAAAAAAAGGTGTTTCACTTATTTTTAGGAATCAGTCTGAAACGCAGGCTTTTTATTACATATCTGCTGCTCAGTTCTCTGATACTCATGCTTACTTCCGTGTTTTTTTATACTGCATCCAAAAAAGTACTGATCAAGCGTGCCGCACTTTCCAGTCAGCAGCAGCTATCCCTGATCACCAGCAACCTTGGAGAAAAGATCGATAATATATCAAACTATGCCATCACCCTTTCCATCAACAGCAATATCGCCGATGTTTTAAAAGAAAATCCCACAGTTCCCGAAAACACACTGGAACATTTTCTGGTAAATTCCGAGCTTACAGACCAGGCCCAGCGTATCATCGGACTTCACAAAAACATCTATGCCTGGGATATCCTGGATACAGAAAACCACTGGTTTCACAGCAGTACCACAGAAACAGATCAGCTTGATTCCATTTTAGGTCCCGAAGTCCTTGACAGCCTTCAGACTAATCTGGCCTTTCAGTTTCTCGGACCCTTCCAGATAAGTGGGGAGCCAACCTTTGTAGCCTTAAAAAGTATTACAAACATTGATAACACCAAATATCTGGGCGCCCTGGTCCTTCTGATCAGAGAAACAAATATTTCCTCTGCATTCCGCGACCTTCCGGACAGCTCTTCCAGGGATTTCTATATTACTGATGAAAATGGACAGATACTTTCCTCTTCTTCATCCGGAGGTATTTATAAAGACTTCTCATCCTATACAAAAATCAGTTCAGAGAATTATAAAACCCTGACAGAAACCGACAGGCAGTTTTTTTCCGTAGACGGCACTGACACTCTTTTTATCTGCAAATCCTATCCTGACCTAAACTGGAATGTGATCAACCTGATTCCTCTGGAAAGCCTGACTCTGGATCATATGGTGATCCTGCACAACATTCTTCTGATCAGCATTGTAGTGTTTATTTTATCTGTATTTTTTTCCATATTATGTACAGGTACTGTCACCGCACCTATACAGAAACTTGTGGAAAAAATGAAATCTGCATCTGCCGGAAAGCTGAATATTTCTGCCAGTTACTCTTCAAATGATGAACTTGCAGTTCTCTATAACCAGTTTAACCTTATGATGCAGAAGATCCAGACATTACTTAACGATATCTATGAGGAACAAAATGCCAAACAGAAAATGGAAATACGTCTTTTACAGTCCCAGATCAATCCCCATTTTCTTTATAATACTTTAAACACCATCAAGTCTCTCATAGAAATTGATATGAATGATACCGCAGTAAAAGCAGTGTCTGCCATGTCATCTTTCTACAGAAACTCTCTTTCAAAGGGACAGTTTATCATTCCTCTGCGCCAGGAGCTGCTTCTTACAGAACAGTATCTTTATATCCAGAATCTGCGGTATATGGATTTTGTTGATTACGAGATCACCTATGAGCCATCCTGGGAGGATCATGGGGCAGAGATACCCAAGCTGACCATACAGCCTGTTGTGGAAAATATTTTTGTCCACGGACTTACCAGCCAGATGTGCCATATTCACTTAAACGTTTCTATCAGAAATGGCACCATCTGTATTTCTGTTTCTGATAACGGTTCCGGTATCCCGCCGAAAAAACTTGCCGAGCTTAACCGTTCTATCAGAGACTTCAAAACTGCCCGACATTCTTTCGGGCTTCCAAGTATCAACCACAGGATTGCTCTTCTCTACGGTGAGAATTACGGACTTACCATCGAAAGTTCACCTGAAAAGGGAACCACTGTAACCATAGTAATACCTGACAAAAATCTGATCGAGGGGGAAATATAAAGTGAAAACACTTGTAATTATTGACGACGAAGTTTTTTTCAGAAAATCTCTGATCAATTTTCTTGAAAAACAAAACCTTTATAACATTGCAGGGGAAGCTAATAACGGACAGGCCGGAATCCGGCTTATTGAAAATGTTAAACCCGATATTGCCCTTGTGGATATATCCATGCCGGTTATGAGCGGTCTGGATATGATCGCAGCTCTTGGAACAGACTGTCATACCAGGTTCATCCTTTCCACAGGATACGAAGATTTTGACTATGCCAAAAAAGCCATCTCTCTTCAGGTCCGCGGATACCTCCTGAAGCCATTGGATCACCGGGAGCTTATGGAGACACTCCAGAAAGTAAGTGACGAGATCGATCAGGAAAATTCCAGAAACAGTTATGTGAATAATTATTTTCAGTTCCGCGATCTGTATACACGGCAAATGCAGCTTAATTTCTTCCAGAAGGTGATCAGCGGAACAACCATTTCCCCGGATGATCTGGAAAAAATTCCGATTCATAAAACTTCCGATTATCTTACCATTCTTATGGAGATCCACAATGCCAATCCGGAAATATGGGATGAAAAAGGTGATTTTTCTCTGCTCCACACCATCCTGGAAAATATATGCAGGGAAATCTTACAGCCTGTGTGCAAAGAGCTTATTTACATTGACTATTCTCAGATGAGACAGTATATCATCATGGAAAAAAGCTCTGATTTTTCTTTTACCGATCTGGAACAATCCTGTCTCAGACTTGCCGGGATATATGATAATATCGCACAGATTTCCACTTTTTTCTGCTGTGGAACACCTCATGAAGGCGTGGAAGGAATCCGCTATTCCTATGAAGAGGCTCTTTCTGTTTTTCATAACAGAACTGCGTCTTCTTCCGGATTTCTTTATTTCACGCCCCAGTCCCATTCCGGTGATTTTACATTAAAGCCTCTGGTTTATAATGATATCCTGATCTTTCTGCGCCAGCAAAATTCACCGGCTCTCTGTAAATATATTGATGAATATTTCAACGATATCATCACCAAAAAAATCCATATCCGGCAGACCTGGAGTGTAGCTGCTGCTTTTCTTACTGTACTTGACGGTTTTATCACGGAGTGCAGTCAGCGTGAAACGCTTTTTCCTCTTCTGGAAAACGCCCTGAATACTTACCAGAACTGCCAGAGTGCCCTGCAGTTAAAACAACTGCTCCAGTCTACCTGCAAGGCAGTTCTGGATTCTCTTGCTGATGAAAAAAATCCGCGGAAGTCAGCTCTTGTATCCCAGGTTCAGGAATATATCTGTCTGAATTTTAATCAGCCGGATCTTCGTCTTGAAACCATTGCTTCCCATTTTTTTGTCAATCCCCAGCATCTCTCTGCTGTATTCAGTCAGGAATCCGGAGTTACACTTACCTCATATATCAATGTCTGCCGCATGAAAAAAGCCAGACAGTTTCTTCTGGAAGACAGCCCTTCCATTCAAAATGTAGCTTCTTTATGCGGATTTTCTGATTCCGGATATTTCAGCAAATGTTTCCGGAAATATTACGGAATCTCTCCAAAAAACTTTGTATCCCTGACTGAAAAGAACAGTTATCCAGGTTCTATCGGCATATGAACTTTGTCTCATTAAAGCGTAACGTTTCACCGCTTCATCTTATTAAAATTACATTTTACTCTAACATATGTTTTATGTAAAATGCAAGTTCTTTTTATTGTGCAATATCCCGGAATGTGTTAAGATAAAACTTGCGACTTTATACAAATAGCAGTTTACCATACTGCAATAATGAGGTGAGTTATGAAAGAAAGAGAAAAACTTGGATCCCGTCTGGGATTCATTCTGATTTCTGCTGGCTGTGCCATCGGAATCGGAAACGTCTGGAAATTTCCTTACATGGCCGGACAGGGCGGTGGCGGCACATTCGTACTGTTTTACCTGATCTTCCTGGCCCTTCTTGGACTTCCTGTTATGACTATGGAGTTTTCTGTTGGACGTGCCAGCCAGAAGAGTCCTGTCAAAGCATATTACGCACTGGAAAAACCAGGACAGAAATGGCACATCCATGGATATATCACTCTGATCGGGTGTTATCTCCTGATGATGTTTTACACCACTGTTACAGGCTGGATGCTGAATTACTTCTATATGACAGCCACCGGTAAATTCCAGGGACTTGATTCCGACGGTGTTGCAGGACAGTTTACCAACATGCTTGGCCAGCCCGTTACTATGGGATTCTGGATGATCGTTGTTGTTATTGCAGGTGTTTTTGTCTGCTCTCGCGGTCTTCAGAACGGACTTGAAAAAGTTACCAAGGTTATGATGATCTCTCTTCTGGTGATCATGGTTGTTCTTGCCATCAACAGTTTTACCATGGATGGTGCCAAAGAGGGACTGAAATTCTACCTGATCCCGGATTTCGAGCGTATGAAAGAGATCGGTATTATTTCTACCATTACCGGTGCTATGAACCAGGCATTCTTTACTCTCAGCCTTGGTATCGGTGCTATGGCTATCTTCGGAAGCTACATCGGAAAAGATCATGCACTGCTTGGTGAATCCATGAATATTGCGCTTCTGGATACTTTTGTTGCGATCACCTCCGGACTTATTATTTTCCCGGCATGTTTCACATTCAATGTTGACCAGACTTCCGGACCGAGCCTGATCTTCATCACACTGCCGAATATTTTCAACCACATTCCGCTTGGAAGACTGTGGGGAAGCCTGTTCTTCATCTTTATGTCATTTGCAGCTTTCTCTACCATCCTGGCTGTATTCGAAAATATTATTTCCTGCGGTATGGAGCTTACCGGCTGGAGCCGAAAAAAATCCAGTCTTGTAAATGCCATCGCCATCATCCTTCTGTCTCTGCCATGCGTACTTGGATACAATGTATGGTCCTGGGACTGGCTCAAGGTATTCGGCGGCGCAATTCTCGACCTTGAAGATTTTCTGGTAAGCAACATTCTGCTCCCGCTTGGTTCTCTTGTATACCTGCTTTTCTGTGTTTCCAAACGGGGCTGGGGCTGGGAAAACTTCACAGAAGAAGCCAACACCGGAAAAGGCCTGAAGATCCGGAAATGGATGCGCGGATACATCACTTATATCCTGCCGCTGATCATTCTGTTTATCTTCTTCTTTGGTCTGTACGATAAGTTTTTTGCATAAAATAAAACTTTAAATAAAACACCCCTGACGGATATCGTATGTGATTTACACACGCGATTTCCATCGGGGGTGTTTTTGTTGAGTCAGGCGGATATTCACAGCCTGCACTCTTCCTGATACAAGCAAGTCCCCTCACCGCTTATTGCTTTTCGTAATTGAAGCAGGGAACTTACTTGATTCAGTTAAGAATTTTACCTGCCTAGCAGCTCCAGTACTTCCTCTCTGCTGATCAAAGCCTGGCCGATTCCCTCGCCGCTTAAGATCTCATCAGCCAGTTCCCGTTTTCTTTCCTGAAGAGCCCGGATTCGTTCTTCTATGGTGTCTTTCATAAAGAGGCGGTAGACACTGACAACGTTCTGCTGACCGATGCGGTGGGCACGGTCTGTTGCCTGATTCTGCACAGCAAGATTCCACCAGGGATCGTAGTGGATCACAATATCAGCTGCCGTAAGATTCAGGCCTGTTCCTCCTGCTTTCAGAGAAATGCAGAAAACAGAAGTATCATCCTCATTAAATGCCTGTACCATCTGCGCACGTTTTTCCTTGGAAGTAGCCCCCGTCAGCATATAAAAAGAAACCTTTGCTTTTTTCAGACGGACAGCCAGCACATCCAGCATGGTAGTAAACTGGGAAAACAACAAGAGCTTATGTCCGCCATTCACCGCATTCTGGACCAACTCCATGCACATCTCCAGCTTGGAAGAATTCCCTTTGTATCCTTCATATACCAGTCCCGGATAACAGCAGATCTGCCGCAGCCTCGTGATCTCTGCAAGGATCTGCAGTTTAGAAGTGCGAAACTCCGCATCCGACTGCATCCCAAGCATCAGGCGAAGCCGTTCCGTATGGGCCTCATACAGTTCCTTCTGCTCGCTTTCCAACGGGGAAAACATATCTTTTTCCAGCTTATCCGGAAGATCCTTCAGCACATCCCTCTTCAATCTCCGCAGCACAAAAGGACGGATCATTTTCTGCAGACGCTCCATCGCATCGGAATTGCTGTACTGCACAGCTGGAAGCTCTATTTCCTTGCGGAATTTCTCATAAGAATACAAAAATCCCGGCATCAGAAAATCAAAAATACTCCACAGCTCACTGAGCCTGTTCTCCACCGGTGTACCGGTCAGCGCAAGCCTGAATTCCGACCGGATCTCCTTCACAGCCTTTGCCACCTGAGTTCCGTGATTCTTGATATACTGCGCCTCATCAATGATCTGCACAGCAAAATCCAGGTTCTGATAAGCCTTCAGATCCCGTTTCAGAAGGTCATAGGAAGTGATCAGAACCTCCCGTTCTCCCGCATTTTTGATCAGTGCTTTCCTCTCCTTCACATCACCAATCACAACGGTAGCCGGAAGTCCCGGCGCAAAACGTTCGATCTCGTTCATCCAGTTAAACACCAGCGAAGCAGGCGTTATCACAAGGGCACGTCTGTTTTCTCCCGGCGCAGATTCCTGAAATTCTGACCAGAGAAATGTGATCACCTGGAGGGTTTTTCCAAGTCCCATATCATCTGCCAGGATCCCTCCAAACTGATTATGCTTCAGAGTTTTGATCCAGTAAAAGCCCTCTTTCTGATAGCTCCGGAGGATTTTTTCCTGCTCCCTAGGAATCTGAAATTTATGTTCTTCCATTGTCTGCATGTTCCGGATCAACGCACGAAAGGCATTGTCCTTCTCTACCTTGATCAGATCGCCGCCCTTCAGCTGACTGTCCAGATACATAGCACGATAGGCCGGAACCTGAGTCTTTCCTTTTTTCAGTTCACGATCACTGATCTGCAGTCCATTTTTCAGAGCAGAAAGCTCCCTGAGCTGACCATCGGAAACATCCAGAAAGCTGCCATCCTTCAGGCGGAAATATTTTTTCCTGCGATCGTACCTGGAAAGAATATCAAAAAGCTGCGCCTGATCCATCCCCTCCACATCCAGATCCAGGTTCAGAAGTCCGGCTGACAGAGAAACGCCAAGACGGATGTTTGGCAGCTTTGCCACCCGCATCTGTTTGATGGACTGGGAAATATAGACAGCTGCAACTTTCTGCATGGCGGGGATCCCTTCAGTAAGAAGCTGGTAGAGCTTTTCTTCGGAAGCTTTCACACTGTCAGGTTTCCCTGAACCTTCCCTGCACAAAGATTCCAGTTCCTCGGCACGACAATCCAATGCCAGCTCCATCCGCTGGTCATCATATCCGTTAAAATATTTTGACAGCAGCGCAAACACACCAAGCTCTCCCGGAATATCCCTGGTGCGGGCAGACACATCTCGGTCAAAAACCGAAAATTTATCCTTCCCGTAAACAGAAAATGCCTTACAGGTGATCCAGTCACGCTCCGGCGCATCCAGATAGATCTCATATGCAGCCTTGTAGCATTCAAGACCTGTTTCTTCCGGGAAATCCCTGAGATCACAATGAAAAAATTTTTTCAGGGAAGGAAGCAGCTCACGCACAAACGCAGGCACATCCGGTTCATCAATAAAGCCTCGGCCTGCAGGAAGCCGCTCCAGACAAGCAACAAATTCCTCCACTGCTCCAAGCTCCTGCCTGGAAACCAGATATACCTTCGCATTATCAAAATACATATGATACCGTATGCCTGTCACACTGTATACCGGCGCGATTTCAAGAGATAACCCCTGATCCTTCTTCCGGATCATCAGCGTCCTGTCCGGAATTTCTCTGACAGAATGCCATGTTGTCTCCGGATCATTGTTCATTTTGAACTTGAAACTTTTTTCGCCAAGTATAAGAAGCAGATCCTCAAGTTCTTTTCTGTCAACGGTAAGATCCCTCACCTTTTCCACAGCTATATTCTTCAGCTGTTCATATCTGGACATGTAAGTGCCGTGATGATTCTCGACCCATTCCCGGATAAAGGCCAGCACGCTTCTGGATCCTTCTGAAAAGGCTTCATCTGAATGGATAAATTCCAGATTTTTTCCATAAGAAACCTTCTCATTATGATCCAGATTCCACACAAAGGCCAACACATCCTTGAGGATATATTTTTTCTCACAGAATTAAATTTCAGGCAGGTTTCCAGCTCCACCCTGCCAAAATACGGATCCCCGGAAAACGGAAGCATACGGCTGTATAGCTGGCGATTAAGGAGGCTTTTCAGCTCAACGGTGGTTTTCGTTGCAGGCTGCCCTGGTCCGGATAAAGCAGCCGGAAATGCTGTTCCGCTGAATAACTCTGCCTGCTTCTGTTCCTCATCCTGCTGTCTGCGGATTTCCACACGCTCATAGGCCTTACGGTCTCCATATTCCAGAAGCACTGCCACGCAATGCTTACAGATCCCGGAATAGCTGCGAAAGGCCGGGCAGTCACAGTATGCTTCTTTTATGCGGTCCGCTTCTGTATCATACTGAAAGCCTGTATTGTATACATTACGCCCACTTTCCTTCACTGCTGCAGATATTTTATCCACAGCTCCTTCCGACTTAATATCCAGCGACTGGATCCTCTTTCCGGTACGGTAAATATCAAGACCGCTCTGATATGCCGTTGTATTACAAAGTGCCCGTATGGCTGTTCGTTTAAGCATGTATCTTTCCCTTCTTTTCTTATCGCGTTTCTTCCATTATAAAAGGAGACCTGCACTGTGACAAGTCTCCTTATAGTACTCATTGATATCTCATTCCTGATCTGCCTATAGCATTTCCATAAAATCCCGCATCAGGTTCAGCTGCTCTGAAATGAATTGCTGCATCAGACGTTCCCGTCATACGTTGGTACAGATAACTTTCTCAGCAGGCTTTTCTTCTTGCTTCATCCTCTTTCCGCTCTTCTCCGACTTCTGTCATCAGATACGGATCAAGAACCTCTTCCAGCTCTTTCTCAGTCATGATCCCTTGTTCCAGAACAAGTTCCCGGACAGACTTGCCGGTTTTTACTGCAGTTTTTGCGATGGTTGCAGACGCCTTGTAGCCAATATACGGGCAAAGAGCCGTTGCGATTCCTGCACTGCTTTCCATCAGGTCTTTGCAGTGTTTGCGGTTTGCGGTAATTCCTGTGATGCAGTTTACGATCAGGGTATCCACCGCTTTTTCCAAAGTGGTAATGGACTCAAACAGGTTACAGAAAACTACCGGCTCAAAAGCATTCAGCTCCAGCTGTCCGGCTTCTGCCGCCATGGTAATGGTGGTATCATGTCCTACGATGTGGAAAGCAACCTGGCTTACTACCTCCGGAATGACCGGATTTACCTTACCTGGCATGATGGAAGACCCATTCTGCTTTGCTGGAAGATTGATCTCCCCAAATCCGGTTTTCGGGCCGGAAGACATCAGTCGAAGATCGTTGCACATCTTGGAAAGATCCACCGCACAGGTTTTTACTACACCGGATACGGCAACAAAGCCGTCCAGATTTTCTGTTGCGTCAAAAAGGTCCTCGGCCTGTTTCAGCGGATAACCTGTAAGCTTTTCCAGATTTGGCACGATCTTATAAAAATAAGAATCGGAAACGTTGATAGCAGTTCCCACTGCAGTTCCTCCAAGGTTTACGGTGTACATTTCCCTGTGAGCCTTTTCGATACGTTTCCGGTCTCTGGAAACCATAGACGCATAACCGTGGAACACCTGACCAAGACGGATCGGAACTGCATCCTGAAGCTGTGTACGTCCCATAGTGATCACATCATCGAACTCCTCTGCCTTTTTTGCAAGCTCCTTCTCAAGTCTTACCAGTGCTTTTTCCAGAGGTGCAAGAAGATCCAGAACGGTAAGCTTACCGGCCGTCGGAATCACATCATTGGTGGACTGCGCCATGTTTACATGATCATTTGGATGGACCATTTTATAGCTCCCCTTCGGACATCCGAGGATCTCACCGGATCTGTTTGCGATCACCTCATTCATATTCATATTTGCGCTGGTTCCGGCACCACCCTGAATGGCATCTACGATAAATTCCTCAGCCAATTTTCCTGCGATCACTTCATCACAGGCTCTGACAATGGCGTCTGCCTTATCCTCCGGAAGAAGCCCTGCATTATTATTAGTGATAGCTGCTGCTTTTTTAATCTGTGCCAGGTTCCTGATAAATACCGGATGAAGCTTTGTACCTGTAATAGGAAAATTCTGTTTTGCCCTTAAAGCCTGAACTCCGTAATAAGCCTCTGCAGGCACTTCCATAGTTCCGATCGAATCTGCTTCCAGTCTTGTTTCTGTTGTCATTTTGTCATCCCTCTTCTTTCTTCTGATCCTGTGCACATCTGATTTGCTCCGCCCTCTGATCTCATTTTTTCAGTCCGACGGATATTCACTGTTTACAAATCATTCTGTTATTTTCATTTTTATCAGCAGCTGTTTTTCTGATGCCTAAGAAACTAACACTTTCTTTGTAGCTTGTAAATACTTTTAATGGAAAACCACGATTATCCGTGTTTTTCAATAGTTTACATTAATCTTTTTAAGAATTTCTTTTATTTTTCTTATTTTTATTAAGTCGTTTCTTGTGTTGTGATAACACACGCAGTATAATCAATACAGAAATACCTATTTTTAATCCACTTCCCTACGCAGCTCTGTACCAGTTACAAATAACATTTTTTCATTGAAAGGAGACATTTCTACATGGAACACAAACTCGACAACATCGACCGAAAGATCATCGAAATGCTTCAGAAAAACGCCCGCACCCCGGTAAAGGAAATCGCAAAGGAAGTCTTCCTCTCATCCCCCGCTGTCTCCTCCAGGATCGAACACCTCGAAAAAAACGGGCTGATCACAGGCTACCACGCCCAGATCAACCCAGTATTTCTCGGTTATCATATAAAAGCATTCATCAACCTGGAAGTAGAACCCAACCAAAAAAAAGACTTTTATCCCTTCATCCAGTCCATCCCAAACGTCATCGAATGCAACTGCGTCACCGGCGATTACTCCATGCTCATCGAAGTAGCCTTCCGCTCCACCATGGAACTGGACCACTTCATCAACGAACTCCAGCAGTTCGGCCGCACCAAAACACAGATCGTATTCTTCACCAGCGTAGAACACAGAGATCTGCCGGTGGAGTAACCCCCTCCCCTGCCACCTTGAAAAACCAGCCCCCGACGAAGCCCCGGCGACAGACAGCACACGCCTCACGGGCGTCCGTATTTCAACAAAAAAAGAACAGCAATGAACCTCAAATCCACCACTGCTCTCCATTCATTTCCTAAATCACTTTCCCATCAAAGCAACAATCTTCTCCTTCAGCTCCCGCGCATTCTTCTTCGGATCCTTCGCCTTCATGATCGCAGAAACAACCGCCATACCACTCATACCGGCACCCTCAAGCACATCCATATTCCCGGCATTCAATCCCCCGATCGCAACCGCCGGAATCGGAACCGCCTCACAGATATCCTTCAACGTAGAAACCTTGGTAAGGATCGTCACCACCTTAGTAGTAGTAGGATAAATCGCCCCCACACCAAGATAATCCGCACCATCCTCATAAGCCTTCACAGCAGCCTCCACCGTCTTGGCAGTAGCCCCCACGATCTTATCCGGTCCCATCAGCTTCCTTGCCACAGCAACCGGAATATCAGAAGCTCCAACATGCACACCAGCCGCATCACAGGCCAGCGCCACATCCACACGATCATCAATGATCAGCGGCACATTATAACGATCTGTGATCTCCTTCACCTTAAAAGCCTTATCCAGATACTCCCGTCCACCCTTATTCTTCTCGCGAAGCTGGACCAGAGTCACACCACCCTTACAAGCCTCCTCAACCGTACGGAGCAAAGACTCCTCCGTATGATAAGAACTATCCGTCACCAGATACAACGTTACATCCAAATCTTTTCTATCCATCCTAATCCCCTCTTTTTCAGTACATTTCAATCTTCAACAGATCCAGCAGCTGTCGATCCGAAAGCCCATAGATCTCATCCAGCAGATTTACCTGAAAGCTTCCCGGACCGCGGGAAATCTTCTCCGCTTCCTCGCCGGCGATACCCATAAGTGCAGTACCAAGCACTGCCGCAGCCAGATAATTCCCGGATCTCCCATTTAATTCCATCTCAACGCCAGACCAGACACCTGCCTCTATCCTATCCGTCATCTCTTTCGCAATATTATCTTCGCACCCCGGCAAAAACGCCGCAGTCAGTGCACCGACCATACAGCCGGTTCCTGTGATCCCGGACAGCGCCGCACTGCCATTTTGTACCAGAACAACCCGTTCACCATCCGTAACAAAATCCTGTTTCCCGGTAGCCAGCACGATTGCCTGATTATTTCTGGAAAAAGCCTTAAGCACTTCACTGACTCCATCGATATTTTCCTCAGTCAGAGCATCCTCGACACCCGCATCGATTCCGATCGCATGAGACGGCAGCCCGGAAACAGCCAGAAGCTCTGACATATTTCCCTTCAGCACTGCCGGATGACCGATCCTTAAAAGCTCCCTCGCCAGATCCAGCCTGAGATCACTGCATGCAACCCCTACCAGGTCCAGAAGAACCGGAATCTTATTTTCCATCGCGGTTCTCATAGAACGCTTCATTGACTCGATTCTGGCATCGGTAATATTCCCGAGATTCAGCATCAGCGCACCAGCCGATGCCGTAATATCTGTCACCTCTGCCGGATGCTCCGCCATGATCGGCCTTGCACCTACTGCAAGGACCACGTTGGCACAGTCATGGATCGAGATTGGATTGGTGATGCAATGGATCAGCGGCTTTTCTTCTTTAATTCGCTTTCGCAGTTGTAAAATTCTTTGTCTCATATGTTTTTGAACCCAAAGCTGCCTGGAATTTCACCAGAAGACCTGCTTTACTCAGAGCCTTCAGGAAAATATAGGCAACACATCCTCCCATTGTGGTTGCTGCAAGGAACATCGGCGTATAATAAAATGCTGTCAGTCCGCCTCTTCCCATCAGGAATGCCATCACCGGATAAGAAACCATGGATCCGATGATACCTGTTCCAAAGATCTCACCGATCACCGCACAGATGATCTTGCCTTTGGAAAGTCTGTAGAACACACCTGAAAGGAATGCGCCAAATACTGCACCGGTCAGTGCAAGTGGCGGGATTCCCATGAACATCATACGGATCACGCCGATCATGGTCGCACAGAGAAGGGAATACCACGGTCCCATCAGAACCGAGCATACGATATTGACAAGATGCGCCGTGGGGCACATTCCCTCAATCCTCAGGATCGGTGAAATAACGACACCGATCGCAACCATCATTGCCAGCATTACCATACGAAGCGTGTGCATCCTTTGTTTTTCCATAGTGTTTTTCCTCCCTGAAATATCAGGCAGAGCCCTGTCAGATCCGGGCAAAAGCTTCCCGTCTGCTGCAGTCTGCCCTTAGATTTTGGCGGTCGAAGTTCCCTTACTTCCTCTCACTCCGAAAACACGGATTCCCATCGCTTACATGATCCTTCCGGAAAAATCCTCCGGAATATCACTCTCCTGCCAGACATTAAGGCGCTCCCCTTCCTGCCCGCTCGCCGCAGAAGCTCCACATGCAGTCTCTGTCACTTTCACATCCCCACATTGTCAGACCATTCCAGTTCCATTCCTGCATCCGAAAAGAGCGCATCCCATGGCAAACTCCACGGAGACACGCTCTCAGATCACAATCCCTCCGTTGGCATTACCCAAATCAGGTACGGTCGAAGATCTATCTTCCTCTCAGCCTGTCACACAAGCTCCCGCTGGCTCTTTTCTTTTCTGTTTTTCAATATAGCACACACCTATCCCGTTGTCAAACCTCCACTGCTTATTGCTCTTTGCACTCCCGCCGGAGACGTTACTGTTCACTCCGTTCTCAGCAACACGCTTCGCGATGCACAGAATTTATGGTAATCGCATAAATTCGCGCGGTATGTCTCGGGTTTTCTGTGACCTTCGCTCACAAAAAACACCTCGCGGAATATTACCAGTGAACAGTAACCCGGAAACTTTCCTAATTCAGTTAAACAATTATTTCGACATAAAAAACTCCCTGCTTCACTACTTTTCATAGTAAAACAGGAAGTATATAAATCTTATTTTGAGATCTCGTCGATCAGACGCAGCTCCTCAGCTGTAAACGGTGCACAGTGGATCGCTTTCACATTATCAAGGATCTGCTGCGGCTTGGAAGCTCCGATCAGAACACTGGTAACTTCCTTATGCTGAAGCAGCCAGCCAAGCGCCATATCAGCCAGCTTCTCTCCACGCTGGGCTGCCAGATCGTTCAGTCTCCGGATCTGATCCAGACGCTCCGGCGTCAGCACACTTTCCTTAAGGAATCTTCCATCTTTGCGGATACGGCTGTCCTCCGGGATCCCGTTCAGGTAACGGTCTGTCAGCTGTCCCTGAGCAAGAGGGCTAAAAGTGATCAGACCTTTTTTCAAAATGCCGGTGGTTCTCTTGAGACCGTTTTCTTCCACAGTTCTGTCAAAAATGGAATACCGGTTCTGGTTGATCACAAAGGGGCATTTCAGATCCTTCAGGATCGCTGCCGCCTGGCTTAAGGTTTTTCCATCATAATTGGAAAGTCCCACATAGAGGGCCTTGCCCTGCTGAACCGCTGTTGCCAGCGCCCCCATAGTCTCCTCAAGCGGAGTCTCCGGGTCCATTCTGTGATGGTAAAAAATATCCACATATTCCAGACCCATGCGCTTCAGGCTCTGGTCAAGGCTCGCCAGAAGATACTTGCGGCTGCCCCAGTTTCCATAAGGGCCATCCCACATATCATAGCCTGCCTTTGTTGTGATGATCAGCTCATCACGGTATGGCATCAGTTCTTCTTTCAGGATCTTGCCGAAATTCCGTTCCGCACTTCCATAGGCAGGTCCGTAATTATTGGCAAGGTCAAACTGTGTGATACCATTGTCAAAAGCTATAAAGCACAGCTGCTTCATGTTTTCATAATCAGAAGTATCTCCGAAATTATGCCATAATCCAAGAGACACCTTCGGAAGCATCAGGCCGCTTTCACCGCAGCGGTTGTACTCCATGGTTTCGTATCGTTCCTTTGCAGGTGTGTACATAAAAACCTCCCATAATGTAGCATGATTTACATTTTCTGTAACTGCTTTTACTATACTTCACCGGCCCTTATTTCGCAAGACGGATCATATTCCAGCTGTGTTTTGCAAAAACTGCTTCCAGTTTTCCGCCGTCCAGCTTTGAGCATTCTGCACTGGCTTTTACAGGAACTACATTCTCGGGCTGCGTCTCTGTATTGACTGCCTGAAGATTATCGTTATTCAGCACGATATGCTCTACGATCTTATATCCCTCAAACTGTCTCAAGTCACAGGAAACTTCCATATCCTCATCCAGACTCTTATTCACTGCAAAGATCGTCAGCGTATCCTTTTCCTCATCCCAGACACACACAGAATCCAGATATGGAGCTTCTCCATAAGTCTTGCTTTCATATATAGGTGTGAGAACCTGTGTATTAAGGACGGTTCCTCTTCCAAACACACTTGTCAGCATATACGGATAAAAGATCGTCTGACGCCATGCGCCTGTATCGGATGTCATGATCGGCGCAATAACATTTACCAGCTGTGCCATGCAGGCGATCTTTACACGATCTGCATGACGGAGAAGTGTGATCAACATGCTTCCCACAAGAAGTGCATCCTCAAAGTTATAAACATCCTCCAGCTGATGGGGCGCCTGTACCCATTTTTCCAGCTTTTTATCCTGTTCATTGCTGTGGTACCATACGTTCCATTCGTCGAAGGAAAGATTGATCTGTTTTTTTCCATGCTTCTTTGCTTTTACAGCATCGCAGATGGAAACCACTCCTGAGATAAAATCATCCATGCCCTTGGAGCTTGCCAGAAAATCGGCAGTGTCTCCCGATGCATTTCCATAGTACTGATGCAGGGAAAGATAATCCACCTGATCGTAAGCCTCGTCAAGAACCGTATACTCCCAGGAGCCAAAGGTAGGCATTTCCAGACTGGAGCTTCCGCATGCAACAGTCTCAACCTCCGGATCCATAAATTTCATCAGGCGGGCAGTCTCTGCTGCAACTCTTCCGTACTCTGCCGCAGTTTTATGTCCCATCTGCCATGGACCGTCCATCTCGTTTCCGAGACACCATAATTTGATATCATGCGGCTGTTCATAGCCGTGAGCCTTACGGAGATCACTGTAATAGGTACCACCCTTAAAGTTACAGTATTCCAAAAGATTTTTCGCATCCTCCGGTCCTCTTGTTCCCAGGTTTACTGCCATCATCACATCGCTGCCGGCTTTTCTGGACCAGTCCACAAACTCATTGAGTCCAAACTGGTTTGTCTCGATGACACCCCAGGCCAGCTCCGGTCTGGACGGACGCTGAGTTTTCGGCCCGACACTATCCTCCCAACGGAATCCGGATACAAAATTTCCGCCCGGATAACGAACGATCGGTACCTGAAGCTCCCTTACCAGTTCCAGAGTATCCTTCCGAAATCCCTGCTCATCAGAAAGGGGGCTGCCTTCCTGATAAATCCCCTCATAAACCGCACGTCCGAGATGTTCTATAAAGGAACCATAGATCCTTTTGTCTGTTTTTCCGGTGAGGAAATATTTGTCCACGATGATCTGCGCTTTTTTCATTGTAAAAATCCTCCTGTAAATTATTATTTTCTGCCTGCCACTGCATTGGACTCTGTTTCCGATTCCGCCATATACAGGCTCTTACGCCTCTGTTCGCTCACACACTCTCAGACAGATCGGAAATCAACCGTTTCTATGTTTCATTTTACCATCCTGTTCTATCCATACCAGTGATTATCTTCCGAAATAGTTGACTTTTTTTCCGGTAAGATTTATCGTAAAGACAGTCTTACCAGACGGACGTCCCTCTGTCACTTTACTTTATACTTCCAGACAGAAAGTTCTTTACAATGCCACAGTCGGATTGTCTGATCTACGTAATGAAAGGAGCGCAGCATTTTCATGGATTTCACCTTAAATTTCTGCGAATACAACCGTTCCAACTCCGATTACGACAGGATTTTCCGACCGGAGGGAAGCGGAGATTTTCTTTTTCTTTTATTTAAAACACCAATGAAGGTTTATCTGGGCGGTCAGCTTACTGTCACCCGGGATAATGCCTGCATCTTTTATATTCCGGGAAATCCCCAGCATTATCAGGCTGTGCGAAAATTCCGGAACAGTTATGTCCATTTTTCCTGCGGAGAAAACCTGGCAAAACGGTTCGGACTTCCCTGCAACGAAATTTTTTACCCCAGTGACTGCCAGGAGATCGATCACTGTATCCAGAAGCTGCAGCATGAATATCTGAACAGAGAAGTTTTTTCCCGGGACTACGAGTATGCCCTGCTCTGCCAGCTGATGATCACAGCCTCGCGGGAACTCCGCAGTACAGATACAGGCAAGTCTGCAGACTCGGAGCTCTGCAGCCTGTTCCAAAAAATCCGTCTGGAAATGCTTACAAATTACGAAAAGCCATGGACAACAGAAAAGCTCTGCGCCATGGCTAATCTCGAAAAAAGTCAGTTTTATTCCTGTTACCGGAATTTTTTTGACAGCACCCCTCATGCTGACCTGAATCTGCTCCGTCTGGAAAAAGCCAAAAATCTGCTCACCAACGAAGCTCTGCCTGTTCAACAGGTGGCTCTGCTGTGCGGATTTTCAAATCTCTCACACTTCAGCCGGTACTTCCGAAAGAACTGTGGCTGTTCGCCCAGTGAGTGGGCACGCCGCCCCTGACCAAAAGGATATTCACACTCTGCATTTACTGCGCAGGCAACTTGTCTGATCTGATCACCGTGCCGCATTACACTTCTCATAAGCAAACAGTGCCGCACCAAGCGCACCACAAAGCTGTGCCTCATCACAGATATAAAGCTTCGCCCCCAGCTTCTCCTCCAATGCCTGGATGATACCTTTATTTCTGGCAACACCACCGGTCATCATGTATTCCCCCGGATTCTTTTTGCCAAGGCGGGCTGCAAGAGCTCCTACCTTGGAAGCAACAGATACATTCAGACCATGGATGATATCTGCCACGTCCTTATTCTGGGCAACTAGGGAAACTACCTCGGACTCTGCAAATACAGTACACATGCTTGAGATCACTACGTTCTCTTTCCACTCCAGGCCACGGGTACTCATCTCCTCCAGGGAAAGTCCAAGAGTACGGGCCATCATTTCCAGGAATCGTCCGGTTCCTGCTGCACATTTATCGTTCATCAGGAAATTTTTTACCGCACCGTTCTCGTCAATGCTGATCGCCTTGATATCCTGACCGCCGATGTCGATAACTGTACGCACATTCGGATTCAGATAATGGGCTCCCTTTGCGTGACAGGTAATCTCTGTGATACTGTCATCACCACTGTTAATATAGGCACGTCCATATCCGGTAGTAACGATACGCACGATATCTTCTTTCCTGATCCCTGCTTTTTCCACGGCCATCTCCAGGCTCTTCTCTGCACTCATCATAGCGCCGCCGCCTGTGGGAATGATCATGGTCGATTTAATTTTTCCGTCTTTATCCAGGATCACAACATCCGTACTTGTGGAACCGCTGTCGATCCCTGCCACATAATAAACTCCTGATTCCATTTTTTTCCTTATCTCCTCGCTGATTCCTTTTGATGGGTCCATATCCTCAGAGCCTTCCAGGGTCTCCGCAAAAGCCTGCACTCTGGTAAGGAGCTGTCCTGCACTCTGGCTTGTAAAATCTGTCTCGATCTTCAGAAGCGGAACCTTGATATCACGCTTGATGCTTGCATACTCAAATCCGTAATAGTCGCAGAATTTAATAGTATGATAAATGATTCCCTTCAGGTTCGGATCCAGATACAGCCGGTTTCTTCGGGTGCTGTTGTTCATACGGAAGCAGGGCATCTGGGAAAGAAGTGCATCCGCATAAGCCAGGAACATGGCATCGTCTTCCATTTTTTCCAGCTCCTCACGGATCACTGCAAGACGTCTTCCACCTGTACAGGTCAGGTTTTCCACATCCATGCGGATATTATCCCGGATCATTTTTTCCAGGATGCCGCTGACACGGACACCCAGAACACCGATATACGGCTGGTTATCCACAGGCTCATGGGAAAAAGCATTCAGAAATCCACTTCTGTCGAAGGTTTTCCCCGAAAATTTCTCATAAGCTTTCTTCAGACGGTGGATGCCCTGGGCAAGCTTCACCTTTTCACAGTCGTTATCCTCATGAGGCATGTCCAGCATGTACAGAAATTTACATTTACCGGTACTTTCCACAATGTCGTACACACGGCGCATGGAATCACAGCAGTTAACAAGAACAAGCTGCTCTACTTTTCCCTCCAACACTGCCTGGATCACAGATTTTCCAAAGCCACAGAGATTAGCATGAGCGATCTGGTCCGAAAGCTCAAAATTCTCCGGCATTTCCTCAAGAACCGCACATTCCTCGCCAAAGCCCTTAAACAGCTCCAGCGGTGTATATTTACAGACGTAATGTATCATGACCGTTTTTCCTCCTTACCTTCTGACAGCATTTCCAGATATGCCTGAAGTCGTGTGGATACCTGGCCGTCACTGGAATTGGCCGGGTTACAGCCGTCACCGTCCAGGACCATGGTTGGAAGTCCTGCATTTTCCAGAGAATTTTTGATCAGGCTGGAAGCTCCGATGGTTCCCTTGCAGCCCCAATGCGCAAAAAGGATCCCGCCGTCTGCCTCTGTAAGGTTCGCCAGCTCCTGGGCACGCCGGATCCTCTGCTTCACACTTCCGTTGTAAATGCAGTTGACCATTTTTTCCGCAAGGGCCTCATAAGGATCCGAGGCCTGCATCCGCTGAAAACCGTCTGCAACAAAATCACAGGCACGGATATGCACGTTCTGGCTGTAATTAAATACATCCTTTACCGGCTCCTGCAAAAACGGCATCATATGCATCCACAAAATATGAAGACCTTCCCCCTTTGGTGCCTTCTTCACATCCTCAAGAAGCATTTTTGTGTATTTCAGGGATTCCTCTGAGCCCGCCAGAAGATGGCACATAAAGATCGCATACAGCTCATTTGTCAGGGAAGTCACCGGATCGTGATCCTTTCTGAGGGCAAGCTGGCTGCTGTAATAGGAGGCCGCTTCATTGCTGTTGGCAACTGCACGCTGTACCGACTGCTCGGAGATTTTTTTCCCGCCTACATCCTCCAGGAATTTCTTCAGCTCGCGGAGCTGATCTGCAACATAGCTGATGGAATCCTGATTTTTTTCATAGGGTACGTCAATATAAAAGCCCGGAATCTGATATTTCTGTTTCAGATAAGGAAACGTCATCATGTTTCCATCGCAGGCAAGGTTTGTGTAGATGGTACATTTGGGCTTCGGTACCAATCCTGTCATGGACGCTCCCAGAAAAACTCTGTGATAGGAGCACATGGTTTCCGGAAAGCCCTCTGATTCCGTCTGTGCCAGAAATGCCTGCTCACATCTGGTTCCGGCGATGAAGCAGGACATTGCCTCCACGGAATACGGAGTGATCCCTGCTGCTGTCAGAAGCTCTCCCGGTACAAAAATGCTCACCAGAGCGGTATCGTCCGGTTTTGCAAGGGCTTTGATAATATTCTGCATGACTACACGGGCTACATACTGTCCCGAAGCCGGAAGCTTCCTGTCAGGAAAAAGCTGCAGACGTTTTTCCTGAAGCCGGTATCCAGTGAGAAGAAGTTTTCGTGCTTTTTCCGGATCCCTGATGGATCTCTCTCCCACCATATCCCCGAATTTCTTTATAATATCCAATCTGTCACATCCTCCGTCAAATCAAAAAATCTATTATAAGTCTGTCAGACGCTTACCCGAAATTTTGTCTCAGACAAAATCCTGTAGCATTATCATCGTCTGGATGGTATAAAGGCTCCACCTGTCAGACCAATATTTTTATTATAAAGATATTTTTTTCAAATGTAAACACGCTAATTTTTACAAATTTGAAGCCTTTTGCACATATCAAAACATCAAAATGCAGATTTTCCACAAAACTCGCATTCCTTTTCGTGGAAAACCCGCATTTGTCTTATCACATTATCTTCTGCTCTATTTTTTCCGTTACTCTATATCACATCTGATGACGTACCACCTTATATTCATCTCCGGAACGATAATACGGACATTCCTTGTAATCACTGCTCACAAAACGATAATATTCATCCTCATCCAGATTGACATCACAGTAATATTCGTCACACTCTTCATCATATGTATAGTTTGCACAGTATTCGCAGCTGGTTCCCTTCATATTTATTTCTCCTCTCTTTGCAGGAAAGTATTTCTCCCTGCTGTTCTCCTGATTATATAACAAAAAAAGGAAGAATTCCATTACTGAAATCCTCCCTCTTTTTTATATATCAGAACATTCCGTTCACAGTCTTATATTTGTAAAGCATCTCCGCATGGTTCTGCTCTTCCACCTGGATATCAGCCAGAAGCTTCCGCACACCACTGTCTTCAAAAGCAAAAACATCCGAGTTGTATTCTCCGGAAATCAGCTTTTCTGTTCCGATACAGTCTGTTGCAAGAAAAGCATCGTGTTCCTTATCCTCTGAGGACATCACAGATGTGTAAGCAGCCTTGGGCTGGTAATCACGGCCGTCACTATCATTACAGTTTACCTGTGGAACTGTACCGGAAAGCACCTGGCTCAGGGAATCGTAATGCTCCTGCTCTTTTTTCTGAAGAGTCTGAAATAAGCTTTTAAGCTCCGGATCCCTGGCCTGCTGTGCGTATTTTCCGTATTTTTCAATGCAGCTTTTTTCCTGTGTCTGAAGATCCTGGATCACTGTGCGTTCTTTTTCCTTTAATATCATTATGATCATCCTTTCTTTTGATAATAATGATAGTATGGTTTGGAAACGCGATTTTATTCATGTTTTACGCAGTCAGGATCTCCATCAGTGCTCCATAAAGATCCTTGTCCAGCTCCATAGACTGAAGCTCAGATAAAAGAACCGGCAGCTTCTTTCCGGCTGTGATCAGCTGATATAATCTGTCCTTCAGTACAAAACCGATCTCTGCCTGGTTCAGGAAATCAAAGACACGCTCTTTTGTCTGATTGTCTGCCACTTCGCCAGCGAGAATGATCTGCACCTCTGCCGCTGTGTCTGCTTCCACTTCCACACAGATCTTCTGAAGCTTCTCTTCATATTTTACAGCAGCCTCAGTCTCTGCTCCGTTAACCAGAACCTTCACAGTATCTGTTCCTGTTTTCGCAAAATCACAGAACTCCACGGTATAAGCTCTCTTTGCCGGGATCAGCTCTGTTTTTCCCTGTGCGGGATGAATGGTAAACACTCCCTGATCCTTTTCCTTATAATCCATTTCCGTAAATACACAGGCACCATTTTCGTAAGCACAGGTTTCGTTGTCATCCTCATACAATCTGAAGCTTCCGTCAGCACCCGGGAATACCCGGATATTCAGGCTTTCCGGATTTTTTTCCGCCTCTGTTCCACGGATCTCATCGGTCATCACCAGAATGCCGCCTGCTTTTGCAAGAACCGGGATACTGTCCAGAGTACGGTACATATCCACCATTCGTCCACCCTCATAGCGCAGGCCTGTTTGACACTCCCCACAGCTAAAGCAGGGGGATTCTTGCTTCTCCCACTACTGCATTGGCAAACACCTTACGGTACTGCAATGTCTTACACAGTGTCCACAAGCTATATTTATACTGTTCCCGTATGCCCTACGGTACAGTTTTTATCTTTATGCAGACTGCATCTGCAGTCCTTTTTTCAGAATATTGATACTTGCATTCGTATCCCGGTCATGAACCGCATGGCATTTGGGACACTCCCAGATACGAATGCCCAGATTTTTTATCCGTGGATTTCTGTAGCCACAACAGCTGCAGGTCTGACTGCTCGGATACATCGTTGGTACTCTGTGAATTTCATTTCCATACCAGCCAGCTTTATATTCCAGCATTTCAAAAAATTTTGCCCAGGAAACACTCGCTATCGATTTTGACAGTTTATGATTCCGGATCATCCCCTTAACATTCAGATCTTCAATACAGATGGTTTGGTTTTCACGCACCAGCATCGTTGACTGTTTCTGCAGGAAATCATTCCGCTGATTGGTTACTTTCTCATACACTCTTGCCACCCTGATCCGCTGCTTCTCGCGGTTATGGGAATCTTTTTGTTTTCGGGAAAGCCTGCGCTGTTCTCTTATGAGTTTTCGCATTGAGCGTTCCAGATATCTGGGATTTGATACCGTATTTCCATTACTGTCGGAGTAGAACGCTTTGATCCCGACATCAATCCCTATCGTTCCGCCAGCATTTGAGCGTGGTTCCGGTTCAAAATCAACATTTAAAACCGCAAAATATTTTCCAGCCGGTGTGTGCTCAATTATCACGTGATTAATCTTTTCCACTTCCATCGACTGCCGTATTTTAACAAATCCAAGTTTCGGAAGTTTGATATATCTTCCCACAATACGAATATTATCTTTTTGATTTACCGTTCTGTATGACTGGAACCGGTTATGTTTACTTTTGAAGGTTGGATAGGAAGCCCGTTTCTGAAAGAAATTCACAAATCCCCGGTCGAGATCCCGCAAA
>OGON01000393.1_pt1 | contig 35815 bp, 30 predicted proteins | sample 1552671 | NCBI WGS metagenome assembly OGON01 (sample SAMEA2580136, study PRJEB22360) | human gut metagenome | biome: human gut; feature: human-associated habitat; material: faeces | place: Denmark | collected 2008/2010 | reverse complement strand
TCATTTTCTTTACATATTATTATATGTCAAAATCGGCAAATTTGCAAGTTTTAAGGACAACAAAAAAGAGCCGTTCAGAGCCATCTGAACGGCTGCTTTTTAAATTAAATAAAAAATATTTATCTACGCTATTCATTCCTCAATAAAAGGGAGCAACTGCATATAATGCAGTTGCTCCCAAAATCGTTACTTTTTGTCGCATTCTCCTGATATGGTAGTCAGACGGTAGCGAAGCACAACCTTAAAAAATATCGCATTCTCCTGATATGGTGGTCAGACGGTAGCGAAGCACAACACTAAGATGAGTAACCAACATCGTTCAAATGCTATTATATGTTATAACTAAGAAAAAAACAAGTGTTTTAAAAAGAAATTCAGAAAAGAATTTCTAATTTTAAAGTGAAGTAACAATATAAAAAGTCACTTTGTTACTTCTTAAATTGTCAGCTAATAATTCTTGAACGATTTGTCTGTCTAATCCGCCTGTTCCGCAACCAAGTAAAGGTATGGCTACTGAATTTATGTTTAAGTTTTCAGCTACCGCTACTATCTTTGGAATCAGATCTTTAATTTTTTTGATTTTTGCTTTGCTACCCGGAGTACGCATAGTAACTGCGTGTATTATTTTTTTACACTCAAGATTTGGAGCATCAGTCACAAAAACAGTTCCGGGTGAATAACCAAAAAAGGAGTGTGCCTTACATTTTGCTCTTGCAAGCCGTTCGACAGCACCGCAAGATGCAAATTGAATGCTCTCTGCAACTCCTCTATGTAATTCATTAACACATCTTTTACCTCCCATATAACCAAAACCGTTGGATGCATTTACAATAGCATCTACATCAAATTTTGTTATATCGCCTTGTGCGTAAACTATCATAATTCAGGTTCACTCCTTTTAGGTTCTGATTTCATAACTGCTTTATTCTGAATTTGCTTTAAAGATTTGTTCCTGCCGAGGATTTTATCCTTACCAAAGTAATGTGTTTTGGGCTTTGATTCTGTTTTTTGGTGAGCAAGCTCAATGTTCAAAATCTTTGTTAATTCAGACAGGCGTGCTGACTTTTCCTGCAATTCCGCTTCATATTCAAAAGGCTTTTCAAGCAAGGCAACACTTGTTTTGTAATCAAGGTCAAGCTTGTTAAGAGAATTCTGACTGTAATCAAGAACACTTTCGGTTTTGTACAGCAACCCCTCTATTTTACTGAGGTTATGCACAGCAGAAACACCGAGCTGAGCAGAATATGAATATTTACCCTTGATTGTAACTACAATGTCATCATACACATTTCCGTTGTTTATAACGCTTATATCGAATCCGCAAATGTTGCCAACGCTAACCTGCTTCTTTCTGTTGTCGGCTATTCTTACCTGAGCAACAGCAGTTGTAAGAGCTTTGGCAGCATTTTTTCGTTCCTCATCGTTCTTCAGGTTAAAAGTCTGAGAACCTAAAGTTAATTTGCAAATAAGTTTACCGTCCTTATCGACAAATGGCTTAACATTATCGATATCGGATTTTATGTTGCCGATAGTACAAAGGAGTTGCTTGCGTTTTTCGGGATAAGCCGCAACAGCATCTTCAAGCTCATATTTTGTATTGTTGTAATCAGCTTTGAGAGAGTTAAGCTCCTTTACTCTGTTATCAAGCGTGAGCTTCTCACGGATACGGTCATCGCCGGTACAGAGAGCCTTAATTTCGCCATATGAAAGAGCTGCTTGGTCAACATCGGCACACTTGCGTGCAGGAGCTTTGTCAGTCATAACCTGACTGATAAATTTTTGCTTGGTTTCGAGGAGCTGATAGCTGTACGCATCAAAAGTTCCTTTGGTAACATATCTGTACAAATGCACTTTTTCGTTAATATTGCCCTGTCTGACCATTCTGCCACGCCTCTGCTCGAGGTCTGCCGGTCGCCACGGAACATCTAAATCGTGCAAAGCAATGATTCTGTCCTGTACATTTGTGCCTGTTCCCATTTTGCCCGTTGAACCGAGTAAAATTCTCACTTCACCGCTTCTGACCTTTGAAAACAATTCAGACTTTTGAGCTTCGGTTTTTGCATTGTGTATATATGCTATTTCAGTCGCAGGGATGCCCTTTGCAATGAGCTTGTCCCTTATGTCGTCATACACGCAAAACTTGCCTGTTTCCTCAAGAGAGTCAAGTTCCGCAACACTCTTGTTATCGTTTTGCTCTTTTGAGGAGTCATTGCCTGTGTTTTTTGACGGCACACCGAGGTCACAAAAAACAATTTGAGTAAGCTTGTCTTTTGCTGTGTCTGTATAAATGTCAAATACATTGTTTACACACACATTTAGCTTTGTATTTGGATCATCCTCAAAATCGGGACTAATAAGTCGGGGGTCAAGACCGAGCTTTCTGCCGTCACCGGTAATTTTGAGCATATTATCCTGTGACGGATCTACGGAGCCTGAATTAACCTCATCTGCTCTGTCGGATAATTCATCGACAAGCTCCTTTTGAAGCTCTGTAGGCTCTACATCAACAATGTGAAGCTCACAATCAGGCACTTTAAGTTTAAGAGTTTCAGCCGTCTTTACATCGGCTACCATCTTAAACATAGACATAAGCTCAGGCAGATTGGAATATTCCGCAATCCTTGTGCGTTCCTTAAACTTGTTTCCTGCCGGAGCTAACTCGTATTCTTTCTTTTGCACACCGAATGCAGAAATCCAATTATCAAAATTCTGCATATTGTTGTGACTTGCAAGAAAATCATAATTAAGGTATCTCATCATTGTGTGAAGCTCTGTAACGCTGTTTGACAACGGTGTACCTGTGGCAAATACAACACCCTTGCCGCCTGTCTTTTCGTCAAGATAACGGCAAGACCTGAGTATGTCTTGACAAAATTCATAGATAACATATTTAACTGTTCAGGCTTAAAGTCAGAAGTATCTTCAAACATCGTACTGAATGTGTCAATCAGCTCCGGTTGGTCGTTGAGCAGTTCAACCGTAGAATTCAAAGACTCCAACTGATGTGCTTTATAGTGCAGTACCGAAAGAGCATTAAAAAGATTTTCCGTGTTATCTTCTTTGGAAACTGTCACGCTGTTTTTAACCGTTGCAGACGGTTGGTTTTTTTCGACTGCTTTATCATTGTACAAAAGCTCTCTTTGCTCACGAATTTCGTGAGCAATTGCGTTGATGGCATCTTTGTATATATTGTCAACCGTAATAGTTGTATTTTTACCAAATATTCTGCCCGAAAACGGAATATCCTGCTCTGACAGTCTTTGAGCAACCTTGTAAGCGAAATCAGTATTATATTTGCGATACATCTTATCACCAATATCATTGTATTTGGTTGTTCCGATGATATTGTTTGTTACATATTTCCTGTTGTTGGAATCGACTATTGAATCATAACTGATATTTAACTTTTCAAGATTCGGAACAGTAGCTCTGCCAACCGCAATATATGATTTGTTCTTGTTAATATAGCCACAGTAATTAAGTCCTGCGTTTTCGAGAGCATCGGTTATGCTCTCAAACCGGCTTTCAGAAGCTATAATAACCTTTTTATACTGATTCGGAGTGTTGCTGTTCCATATCTCATTTCCATATAATTTAATCATTTCATTCACCTCTTAAAGAAGGAACCGTTACACTAAATGCAACAGTCCCTAAATAATATTCATAATTCCTGTTCTTTCGATTTAGTGTTGTTACGCTGTTCGTTATGTGTATGTGCAATTTTGTCCGCATTCTGTTTTATCTTACTGCGAGATATTAACGGCTTAACCTGAGCTTTCGACCTGGGTTCTTCAATCTTCTCAACCCGATTGCCTCTTTTGTCAAGCTCATATCCTGCGGCAAGGTCGTTATAAATATCAATTATCCGTGTCTTACTTGCTGTTATGTACACGGTATCTTCTTCTCTTCCGTCAGGATGATATAAATCACGCTTTTTTTCGCCTGTAACAGCATCGTATGCTTTTGCATTACTTGCTTCAATCGTGTGATTGCTTACACGATAATTCTTACCGTTCAGCATAAAATAATAGCTGTCATTGCGAAGACTTCTGTCAATACCGTTTTTGTTGCAAAAATCTTCAATTTCAGTCATCTTGTTTTTAAACTCTGCCTTTGCGGATTTACTGGGATGCCACTTCCTTTTGTACATATGATCACCTTTCCTGTTTTGCTTCCCATCCCTGTTCACGATGTTCTGATTTTGCAATCTTGTCCGCATTCTGCTTTATCTGACTGCGAGAAATCAGGGACTTTTTCGGTTGCTTCGGTTGTTTCTCGGCATTATGTTCCTTATTTGGAGTTTTTGCCGCTTTGTCATACTCCTCTTGCTTATTGCCGTTGTTGATGATACCGTCAATGCTGTCATAATCATCTTCAATTGACATTTCGGCATTTTTGAGATAATTTTCTTCGAATACAGCTTTTGCGGCAGATGAAACGATTACATCAGCCTGCTTTTTTAACGCCTGAGGGTTGTTTGTAAACTCATCAACAATGTTCTGACAGCTCTTGCTGATAATATTGTCAGCTTCCTTATCGGGCATAGTTTTAACCGATTCAAACTTATCTGACCACTCATTAAGAGCCTTGAGCTTGTTTATCAGCTTCTCTTTTTTGTTGGTGAGCTTGTCGATTTGTTTTCGCAGTTTGAGTTTTTCGGACATATAATGAGTTTGACCGTATGCTTTTATTGCAGCATCGAGTTTGCTCTGAGTAGTATCAAACTTTTCAGAGGTTGTCCTCATTGCCATTGTCCCGTATTCCTGCATACCTTTGACAAAGTTTTCTTTCCTGCCGTCAGGGGATTTCATATTGTCAAGAAATTTATTGATTTTTTTGCAGTTCTCAGCACGGCTTTGTTGCTTCAAAATCTTCTGCTCATTCGATTTGATGTTCAGCTTATGAGAATGGATTTTCTCATTGATATTTACTATTTTCTGTCGCCTTTCAGCCGATAGAACAGACAATGCTTTATACACAGGCATTGGTACAACATTTCTCATTGATTCAACCGTTGAAACAAATTCAGCACTGCGAACCTTTTTTATGTTGAGTTTTTCGATTTTTGCATTGAGTTTATCGTTTTTTAGATTAAGCTCATCAATCTTAAGATTGCACCTGTCATACAGCTTTGCAAAAATCGGTATTGAAAATTCTTTGCTTTTCGTTTGTTCAAGCAATTCGGGTTCGGATTTTGTCTGTTCGGGTTGGAGATTGTCATTATTGACTTCTTCATCTCGCTGTTTTCTTTTATCGGTATTTGGATTATTATCAAAATCATTTGTAATATCAGGCATTTTACTTCCTCCTTCGTTTATTTTTTATGGAAACAGCAATTACTAAAATTGCCAAAATTGCGGTTATAACAATAACTGCAATAATAAAATCAAAACTTCTGTTATTGTTGTTTTCGGTTTTTGTTGCCGTATCAGATGCAGTTGTATCCTTTACTCTTTCAGCAGTCACAATAAGTCTGTGACTGTTTACACCGTATGGATAACAAGTTATAAGGCTTAATAGGTCTTTTTCTTCGTCAACTGACAGTAACGATATGTTGTCGGGCTTAACAATGTTTTTTGCCGTAACAGCATAAGTAAGTGTTTCATCAAGGACGGATACCTTGATTTCATCACCAATTTCAAGCTCATTGAGGTTATCAAAAAATACCTGCGTAGGATAACCCGTATGTGCAGACAAGACAGAATGATTGCCCACACCTCCAATCGGAAACGCTGTATTTGGCAGATGAGCAACACCTTTTTCAAGCACTTTATCCTCATCCCCGTGGTAAATAGGCAGTTTTACATTGATTTTTGAAATATCAATGTAGCCTATAAGACCGTCACCAAAATTGAGAATATCGTCATATCCGTCAATCACGCTGTCTGTATCGTAAGAAAATCCATTGATAAGTTCTGATAAATTGTTGTTATATTCAGCAGCAGCCGACAAGTACTGTGACCTGTCGGCTGCTGAAATGCTGTCAAGATTTGCGGCATAATTGTTAATTGTGCATGCGGCGAAAAAACTATTGACAGCATTTGATACAGAAGGGTACAGCACAAAGCAGAGTGATGCAGTCATAAAAATTATTCCTATTATCAAGGTGCATTTGCTTCTGCATTTTTTCAATGTGCTGTACTCCTTTCTGTTTAATGTGAAATTACTTGTTTGTAGCTTTTACTCTTCTGCGAATGAACAATGTTGCAATACCGCCGAGTGCAAATGCTGTGCCGAGAATGTAGAACATTACTGTTCCGACACCGCCTGTCTGCGGAACAACAACCTTTGTATCCTTAACATCAACGCTTGCTGTGCCATCTGTAGGGCAGTTTGAGATGTACGAACCGTCAACAAATGTTGCACCGTATGTAACATCAATTGTCACAGGAATAACCTTACCGTAGATGTTGTATCCCGTTGGGGCTTTTGTTTCGACAATATAATATTTACCGCTTGCAAGTTTGATTTCTTCTTTACTTGTGTTGTAGTAAGTAACCTTGCCGGTCTTGTCGGATACACCGCTTGCAATGGCATTTGTAAGAGCAGTTGCGTCCTCTTCTGTCTTGAAAAGGCTGAATTCTGCACCTTCGAGAGCCTTTCCGTCTGTATCTGTCTTGTTTGTTGTTACTGCAAAGGTATAAACATAAACTGTATTACCGTTTACTTCTGATTCAACACCGTTCTTGTTAGAATAAACGAGCTTTGTTTCTGAGTTTGGGTTGCCTGTCTTTCCTGCTACAGCGTACTTATTTAGCTTTGCTGAATAAGTTACAGATGTATAAGTAACACCCTCTGCATAAAAGTCATTTTTCTGAAGGTAAGCGTTTGCAATTGATACATTAAAAGTTGTAGCCTTTCCGTCAACTTCTGATGTTACATTGAGAGCATAATCAGTTGAAGCAAGGTCAGCAACCTTACCGCCCTGTGCGTTGAGAAGTGCAACCTTTACGCTGTCTTTATCAAGAGTAAGACCGGCTGACATCTCATCATATACGGTATATGATTTAAGTTTCATTTCGCTTGAACCGGCAGTCGATGACTTGATTTCAAAATTTACTGTGTCACCAAGGCTTACATCGGTAAAATTAACATTATCCTTTGTGCTGTTAGTGATACTCTTGCCTGTTACAACATCACCGTCATTTACCTTTGTTGCAAGGTCAATATCATTGATACTGTAAACCCAACCGTTATTGTAGTATGGGAGCGATACAACAGAGTTTGTAACACTTCTTACACCGGCAGGAAAGTTCGTAGCCTTAATGTAGTACAAACCCTGAACAAGGCTTGAAAAAGTCTTTTTTACAGATGTTGCCGAAGTAGTAAATGTGCCAACGGTTGAAGCAGTTGACGGGATTGAAGAAAGACCGTCAAGAGCTGAGAGAACATTCGATGTCTTACCGCTTAAAATCTCGTCAGAGATTGAAGGAATAAGTGAATCATAGCCTGTCTTGTATGGATTTTCGGTTGTTTTGAGTTCTGCAACCTTGTACACCGTAAAGGTGTAACCCGGCTTTGAACAATTGAGCGTGAATGAAACCTTCTTTGTTTCATCAAGAGCATTTGCGTTGGTTGCAGCACTTGCAAATGGGATTGCAGTTAATACCATCATTACTGCAAGCACCATAGCTGTCATAATTCGTGTGATTTTCTTTTTCATTTTTGATTGTCCTTTCGTGATTTTTTATATTTCTTGCTACCGTGTTTACGGTAGTCATAGATGAAAAATATAGCCAATGCTCCGAGTGCTACAGAAGCAAAATAAAACGGAGCAATACCACCGCCACCTGTTTGAGATAATACGGATTTATTGTCGGCAACGGTTAAAGACATGTTAAGTGTGTTTTCATTGTCGGCTGAAATTGTAAATTCAACCTTTTTACCGTATGGCATATAGCCTGACGGAGTTACAGACTCAACAAAATAGTAATCTCCTACCGGCAGTTTACGGATTAACAGAGTGCCGTTTGTTGCCATACAGTCAGTTGCAGATTCAGATTCAGAGAGGTACATATAACTACCTGTGCCGTTTTGAATGCATCTGACGGGTGTGTCATCTGACTTGTAGAGCTGCCAAACTGATCCGGTAAGAGCCTTTGTGCCGTCTGTTTTTGTCAGCTTAACAGAGCCTGTTTTCAGCGTGTTTTTGATATTTGCAAAAACTACGGTATCTGAATTAAGCGTAACTGTTACGCTTTTTGGCTTGTTGTACTTATACGGTAAAGAATAAGTACCATCCTCGTTAAGCTCACCGAGTTCGGTTACTTTATATTTAAGCAATTCGTCATTGCTGTTATAAATCGGCAAATCTGAGATTTCAGGACTTAAACCTTCAAGGTCGGTGCTTACTTTTTCGTTAAACCCTGTTTCAGCACAGCTTATTTCAAAATACAAACCGTCCACAACATCATCTTCAGATGTTTTTTGAACCTGTAACGAACCTGTTTTTACGGTGTTCACACAATCATATGTATAGTTGTATTCATCGGTATCATAGATTGTAAATTCAACTGCATCTTTCAGTTCATAACGGCTCGGAAACTTGTATGTTCCGTCTGACTGTTTAATGCCGATTTCGGTAAGCCTGTAAGTAATTTGAAAACCGTTTAGGTCAACTACATACGGCAGAATACCGTCAATTTTGTTACCGTTGGCATCAAAAAACTGCTCATTGTCTGTACTTGCTTTACCATTTTCATCAGTAGTCAAAACGATACTTGTAATCTCGTTTCCGTCTGCATCATAAGCCATAGGGGTAGGGATAAGGTCATCGCCGTATTCTCGTTCATCGTCAAAAGACTCAAGCTTAAAACTCAACCCCTCGATAACTCCGTCCTCGGAAGTCTTATTGATGTTAATACTTCCTGTTGCAGGAGCGTTGTAGGCGGAATAATTAAGAGTAGATGTTGTTCCGTATTTGTTGGCAGTCTTACACTCTGATTCAGCCTTTTCAAGGTAATTTTCGGGGAAGTAGTAACTGCTTCCGCCGAGAAAACCTTTTTCAATAACTTTATATTTTATAGGGATACAAATTGCTGAGTTCGGAACGGTCAGACAGCTTTTGAGTTTTTCGCCGTACCTGCTGTAATAATTAGCTGTTCCGCTTGAATCTGTGACTATAGACCCGTAGTATTTACCGTTTTCGTCCTGTACCTCAAACCACACACCTGATACTTTGCCGTTGTAGGAAGTTTTCTTGACGGTCAAATCTGTTTCGGGAACTGAGTTTTGGAAACTGAATGTAACGGTTTTGCTCTCGTCAAGTGTAAATGACTTACCGTTAGCGTTGGATTTTGCTTCTGATGATTTACCGTAATAGTATCTTGAATAAGCATTCTCACAATTGCTGAACACGGCATTTGAAACACCTTCATAATATGAGCCTTTGTAGCTGATTGCATTTTCTTTCTTTATTGTCCAAGTGTAACCGCCATAGCTGTGAGATCCTAAAGTAGTCTTAAAACCAAGCTCCTTGACGGTATAGGTTATCTTATTGCCTTTATCGTCATAAACCCTTAAACCTTTAACTGTAGCTTCACCGTTTTTGTCAGTTGAAACTGCGTTGTACTCGTTGCCGAGGCTATCTGATATTGCAAACCACAGATTTGAAACAATACCGTCTGTTGATGACTTCTTGATTTTGAGGTCAGCTTTTACGGCATCTTCATAAATCGTCTGAATAACGGCTGTTTCAACGGTTGAGTTTTCCTCATTTGCAATGACAGGATAAACAGTATCGTCAAGCTCATAGCCTGTCGGTGCGGTTATTTCTTTGATGTAATATGTTTTGCCGACATCTACCGATTTTGCAAAAGTCCCCTTGCCGTCAGCACTTGTTGTAAGCTTGTCATACAAGCTTACACAAGCTGAATCAGAGTACAAGCCATATACTGCACCGCCGACACCTATACCTGACCGATTAAGTTTGTGTATGCCGATGTATGCCTTTGCCGGCATTTCATCAATCGGCACATTGATAGGTGTGTTTGTGTCCTGTGCAAACTTTGCACCCTCTTGAGTAATTACTCTGTAAAAAGCTATATTACTGAGAGAATAGCCGTCAGGAGCTTTGACTTCCTTGATAACAATTGTTCCTATGGGAATGGTGATTAGCTCTATTCCACTTATAATGGTTGTAAAAAAATCATCAGAGTTGTACTCCGAAGTAAGGTATTTTTTGTTCAGGTCACAATATCCATCTTCATCAGTCTGAATATACCAAGTACGCTTTAAGTTTTTACTATCTAAAGCAGGAGCAGTTTCGTTTGCTTTGACATCGTAGTCCTTGTCAATTTCCTGTGCGTAATATTCAATACTGAAAACTGCACCGCCAAGACCTTGACTTGTTGTTTCGCCTGTTACTGCGTTTTTCTTTTGGAGAATAATGCCGACAGGGTCATTTACGGGGTCGTCAGTACAGCTAAAGCTATAAATTTTTGTACCGTCTGCGGCTTTTTTGCCTGAATTCACAAATGTATAAACAGTTTCATCAAGCTCATAGCCTTTTGGTGCTTTGGTTTCTTTTGCATAGTAAGAAGCTGATGCGTCAACATATTTACTGTAACTGCCGTAACCGCTTGCATTTGTTGTAATACTGCCGATTTTTTGGGTACAAGCTTTGTCTGTGTATATGCCATACTCAGCTCCCGACAAGCTGTAACAACCGTTGCCGGCTGTAAGCTCTTTGTTTGATGATGATTTGTGAAGTTGCAGCTTGACAACATCCGGAAATGTCAACTTAACATATCCGTCTTTAACTGTATAATTAGAACCCTGAGCAAAAGTCTGATATGATGCATAGTCATTACTTGTAATTAAATACAAACTGTTTTTGCTCTTGATTCCATGTTCCTTCAAAAAAGAATTTTTCATTGTCACATTAACTGTCGTACCAAGATTTTTAGAACAGGTAAATGTTATCTTTTTACCGCTTACGCTGACCTTAACATTTGAATTGCTGACGATTACATCGGATGCTTTAGTTACTGAAGCGGTACCGTTCTTATCAGTCAAAGTGATTGAATACTGTCCGTTTGATTGATTATATGACATTTGATACGACTTCGCAGAACTGAGTGATGATGCTGTATATGACGGATTACGCACCGACCTTTTGCACCAAGACACCATATTGTCATATGCTGTTGTAACATTTGCTACAGTAGTTTCAGCTGAGCTTGTCGCAGTCATTGTATTAGCAGGAGTCAGCAACGGTTTTCCGGATACGGCATCAAAGGTTGAAGCGTTACGCTTGCCTGCAACAATCTCAAAAATCAAGAGCTGCGTTGCATAGTAGTAATGAACCTTCTCTTTCTTTGCAGCTTCAAATCCGCCAAAGCCCCAAGCAAGTATCAGATTAACTGCATTTTGCTGTGCAGTAGTTAGCTGTTTCCAAGCTGCTGATTGAGATGTACTTTTTACAGTAGCAGAACTTGTTAATTCAGATGCTTTATCCGGTTCAATACAGTACGCTCTTTGTGTGTAGTCTAAAAAATTCAAGGTTTTTCCGGATGGAGCAAAAAAGTGCACCTTGAAATTTTCCCAACCTTCATAATGCTGACTGTGCTTTTTTCCGTTTGCGTCTGTATAAGTATATTCAGCTGTTTTCTTGTATATAAAACCTTTGCCGTCTGCTCCACGATTGCCTTTAACCGAGGCAGCACTTACGGAAAACGAACCAACAGACAATGAGCCGATAATTACAGTCAAGCATAAGAAAACCGACAATATTTTTTTAATTAACTTCATTCAAATTTTTCTCTCCTTTCATCTAAATATTGAAAAAGAAAAACTACTGTATTCTTTTATGGGTGATGCACGAATCATATTTACCTCCGTAAATTTATATTATTAACCACCTTAGTGGGGATTGTAGGGATGCATCGGACAAATTAATGCCCGATGCAAAAGAAGAATAACAATGAAAACTTAAAAAGTCTTGCTGTCAAGTGAATAATGAGAGTCATAAAACAGAAAGTTGTAATCAACTTCCAATGTTTTCGCTAATTCTCTGATATATGCAAAAGTCGGTTCATAATTATCGTTTTCCCATTTGGTATAGGCTGACCGTTCTATATGCACGGCTTCTGCAACTTGTTTCTGTGTCATATGCTTGTTTTTTCGAGCAATAAGCAACTGCTTTCCAAACGACAATTATTTCACCTTCTCAAAAAGTTGTTATCAATTTAAAATGTTAAGGTCATATATGTAGTTAAGGTCAACGGCTGTTGATATGCCGTTGATTCTGCCGGTTTCAGAATACTGCCACACATCACAAGTGATTGACGGCTTTATATACCATTCTGCGTTCCAAATAGAAATGCCGTTATTTTTTAAGGTTGTGCGATTGAGCAGATAGTCATAAACGCTTGCTGAGGAATACACACCCGATTTAAAGCCGTTGCTTTTGAGTTTGTTACAGAAATTGACTGCCATTTTTGTATAATTGCTGTTGCTTGTACTCATTGCAGGCTGATATTCCATATCGTAGTAAACAGGAAGTTCAAACTTTTTACCCTTGATACAACTAAGGCAAGCATCTGCTTCTGCTGTTGCCGTTGACGGTGACATTGCATAGCTGAACCAATATGCTCCGACTTTAAGACCGGCGGCTTTGGCGTTTTTGTAGTTTATTTCAAACATATTGTCTTTTTGGCTTTTTTCTTTACCGTAGCCTGCACGGATAATCACATAGTTATATCCGGCTGATTTTACCTTGTTAAAATCTATTGAGCCTTGCCAAGTTGATACATCAATACACTTTGCGACACTTCCCGAAACAGTCAGCTTGCACGATGCGGTTTTTCCGTTGTAGGTTTTGTATGTGATTGTTGCTGTTCCTTGAGATTTAGCGGAGATTTTTCCGGTTGAATTAACCGTTGCGATATATGTATTACTGCTTGTCCAAGTACTGCGATAACTGTATGCGTTATTGTTGAGCGTAGCTTTAAGCGTTTTACTCTGTCCGACTTTAAGGGTTGCAGATTTATCAGAAACAGTAACCCTTGAAGGTGCAGATTTGACTGTTACCTTACAAGTAGCTTCTTTTCCATTGTTGAGCTTACATCTTATCGTTGTAGTGCCGGCTGTTTTTGCGGTAACAAGACCGCCTGACTTTTGGACGGGAGCAATTGCGGTGTTATTTGAGTAATAAAGTCTGTAGTAGGCTGCTGTATTGTTCGGAATACTGCTGTTCAAATCATATTTTTCACCAACACCTAAAGTAATACTTGTTTTATTAAGTGTGATACTGTCAGCAAGTTTTTTGACTGTTACGGTACAGCTTGCAGTCTTGCCGTTATATGTTTTGGCTGTAATCTTTGACGTGCCGACACCGACAGCAGTTATTTTGCCGTTTGAATCAACAGTTGCAATTTTTTTATTGCCTGTTGAAAATGTAACCTGAGATAAATTACCATTTGTCACAGTTGTACTTAAAGCATAAGATTCTGTTGTACCTAAGACTATATCCGTTTTATTCAGCTTAATGCCGGTCGGTACAGTAGTAGGCTTTGGAACAGTTGTAGGTTCTGTAACTGCTTCCGTTGTAGGCTCTGTTGTTGATTCTGCTGTTGTCGGTTGTTCTTCTGTTGGCTCTTTAATCAGACCTACGATAATCTTCTGTACAAGTGTTGAATCAACAACGGTAATCACACCGTCTTTATTAAGGTCATACAGCTTAATTTGTTTTTCATCAAATGTTGTCATACCTACAACATTCTTCTGAATAAGCGTTGCATCTTCGACTGAAAACTTTTTGTCTGTGCTTACTGCTCCTGCACTAAAGGCACAAAGGCTCACAAGAGTAGTGGCAGTAAGTAAGCCCGAAATAATCTTCTTTTTTATCTTCATAACTTTCTCCTTTACAATTTTTTTGCGTTTCTATATATTAGACAATTGAAATGTCAAAAAGGTTCATTTTTTACAAAAAATAAAATATTATTAAAAAGGAGTACATAGACAAGCTACGCATCCGAAAAACACATAGCCCTTTTGTTTGGCTTCTTTATTTTAGCATACATTATGTGAAAATTCAATATTTTATAAAAGCTTTCAAAAAACTAAAATTCCGATTACTAAAAAATTTAATTATCTTGCTTCGTATTCTTTTATTTAAAGGAAATATAGTTATGGACAATAACGACAAGATGATTAGAGCATTAGTGGAGCATTGAAAGAAGACAAATGACCTTGTGGTGGCTTTTGAAGATTTTGACGGTCAAATGCACAGGCATATGATTCATTTGCCAAATGAAGATGTTGACAAAATTCTTAATACCGGGATTATGGTGACGGTTCAATTTATTATGTTGAAAGCCGAAAGAGCTATGCAGGGCAAATTACTCTTGATATTAACGGAAAGAAAATGCGTAAAACCGCCTATGGCAAAACAGAACGCATTGTAAAAAACAAATTGCTTGAGTACCGTTTTCAAGCAAAATTGAAAAAACTCGCAAAGCATATTATAACGCATACACCGCAATTGAAGAAAACAAAAGATACAGCGGTAAAATTGACATTACACCGTTTTTAATCTATTTTGCCGATAATGTGTACAATGCATATAACGAGAAAACAACTGACGAAAATCTTCTCCGTGAATACAAAAAGTATCTTGATAACGGTCAAATCACCGAAAAAGAATCCCGGCTTTGGAAATTTGTACTGTCAAATTACGGTACAGACGAATTTTCCACCAAAAGGCTTGAAAAGGACTTTCAAAATGCCGCATATGCCACAATAAGAGGATTTGTGCAGAAATTTGAAAGACTCGGTCTGCTTTCATCGACAAAATACGGTACAAGAATCAAATATAAAATAAACACATAAAAAATCCCCCGACAGCGGTTTCCGTTAGGCTGTCGGGGAATTTTCAGTATTAACATCGTGACGGGGACGGAAGCGGTCAAAGCACATCACGAACTTCAAATGCTAATATAATTTTGAATCGTTCTTCAAAGGTTTTGAGGTTATTGCCGAGAATCTTTTTGATTTTTGCAAGCTGATAATTTATGGTGTTGCGGTGAACAAAGGTTTCCTGAGCAACCCTCTGAACACTTCCGTCATACTTTAGGTAAAGTCTTAAAAAACTCATATAATCCGTGCCGTTGTCACGGTCATACACTTCAAGCTTTTTGAGATTTTCGTTATAGATACTTTCAAGCAACGAAATATCGTCAACCGCAAGAATCAGCTTTTTAACTTCAAGTCGGTCATAGAACATAGGTGTCATATTTGCACGGACGGCAAGCCTTAACATTCTTAAAACAATCCGGTATGTTTTCGGGAGTGATTTCAGCTTGTTATTTGTTTTGCTCACTGCCACATACAGCTTGTTGACGCTTATATACCTCTCCTTTTCCGACTGAATTTTTCGGCTATGCTTTCAATTTCGTCATCGGAAAAGTCATTGAGGATATAGAACATCATGTTGTCCACCTTAAAACCGCCCCAGTGCTTTTTGTAGGAATAAATTGTTCGTTCAAATGCCGATTCAAGCTTTCTTGAAGAAATATGGTCAGTCATATCGGCTTTCACACCGATGATTGCATAATCGATTGCTTTATTTCCGTAACCGAGATTGAGGTTTACAAGCTGTGATGACATATCTGTATATCTGTTACCGTCAAAATCGTAAAAGTAAATTCCGTCTGCCTTTGCAACGGGAATCGGATTAAGATTACCCTGCTTGCTCCATGACTGGAGGACATATTTCTTATGGTTTCCAACAATTTTCTCAGGTGTCATAATAATTTCCCCTTTTTAAGATACCAAAAAAGATAAACAGAAAAGGAGCCTCCTTTTCAGAAGCTCCTTTGCTTTGCGTCTTTTTTGTTTATGCCATTATTATATCACCAAAATACGGTTATGCAATATTTTTCGGCACAATATTCTTTGTGCTAAAGCACAATGTTTTCGGGGATATTTCTTGAATTTATGACCTTTTCGTCATTTTACATACAAATTTCGTGAAATATCCACTTCTTGTTTGTATGCTGTAATTAACAATTACTCGTTTTCCTTTTTCTTTGTTGTGCCAAGGCTGAGTATAATTACGGAAATGATAATCATTACAACACCTGCGGCACACGGAATTACGACACCGTAAATCATATTGAAACCGCTTTCTGTCGCAGCCTGTCCGCTGATGATTGTATATTCACCTGACGGCATACTGCTGAGTGAATATGTTGTGCCGTCGATTGTAACATTGAAATTTTCCGAACGAATCATTTCGTCTGTAATACCTGCGCTTTTAAGACCGTTATCGCCAAGGTTCATATTTGTGCTTACAACTTCGCCGTTCTTAACGATGATTGTATCACCCTTGCAGCTTTTTGCAATATCAGCACCGATAACAGCCGAATAGTCGCTTGTATTTGTATCAATAATAACGATGCCGCCCTCTGTTCTTGCAACGCAAGCCATGAGGTTATACACACCGTCCTCGCCCTCAACGGCTGTCGGCTCTGAAATGCTCTTGACCTTCATACCCTTGAGGTTAGCCTTGAACTGCTTTGTTGTTTCGTCATCAAGGAAATTTGTGCCGACCTTTTTATCGTCTGACGATGCGATAATCTTGCCGTCAGCATCTGTCATAACAAATGAATTGATGCTGAGGTTCTTTGCAAGTGAGGCATTTGTGTCAGCCGAAGTATTTTCCGTAACAACACTTGCAATTACATTTGCCTTTTCAAAAAGTGAGTTCATAAACTCAAATTTAGTGTAGTTATAGTTATCGCTGTATTCTGTAAGCTGAGCCTTTGCGTCATCAAGATATGTCTGATTTGAGCTTTCTGTTTTTGTTGAAAACAAATTGCAAACTACCGAAACGCAAACCATAACAACAGCAACAATAACTGCCGTTACAACTGCAACGCCTTTTTTTACCGATTTAGAATTGCCCATTGTAATTTTCCTTTCAAAATGTTTTGTTTGAATAAAATAATACCATTATTCGACTTTATTTTCAAGTACGGTTCGTGAAATAATTAACAGCTGCACATAATTTGACAATGTTTTGCATTAGCCGATTTAGGGATACAGCTCTGCGAAAAAAGATAATTTGAAAAAAATGATACATCTATGATACAATGGCAATATAAACTGTGTCTTGGAGGTGGGGTTGTTGGCTGACATATTGATTGTTGAGGACGAAAAGAATATTTCAAATCTTATTGAAATGGCTCTTTCTCGGCACGGGCACAAAACCGATTGTGTGTTTGACGGCGAAAGCTGTGCCGATGTTCTGGAGAAAAAGCACTTTGACCTTATTCTGCTTGATGTTATGTTGCCGAAAATCAGCGGTTTTGAGCTTATGGACTACATCAAAGGCTTTGACACACCCGTAATTTTCATTACTGCAAAATCAGATATATCGGACAGGGTTTACGGGCTTAACCTGGGGGCTGACGATTACATAACAAAACCGTTTAACATTTCGGAACTTCAGGCAAGAGTCGATGCGGTACTGCGAAGATACAACAAGGCAAAAACAAAACTCAGCTTTAAAGACATAGTAATTGACACAAATTCAAGAATAGTCACCAAAAACGGAGTACAAATTGACCTTACATTAAAGGAATATGAAATACTTCTGCTTTTTGTACGCAACAAAAACATTGCCCTTTACCGTGAAATGATTTACGAAAGGGTATGGAATGAACCGTATATGGGTGATACAAGAACCGTGGATCTGCATATTCAGCGGTTAAGAAAAAAGCTTGATTTAAAAGACAACATTCAGTCTGTGTATAAAGTCGGTTACCGTCTTGTTGAATAAGCGGAGGGAAAGCCCTAATGAAATTTTCGTGGAAAATATTTTTTATTACCTTTCTTATTATAATTACTTCCTTCGGTGTGGGAGGTTTTCTCCTCATCAACACCGTTTTTACAAACACGCTGAATAACCGCATTGACTCAGCCAAAAAGAACAACAATTACATCACAACGGCACTTTCGGTATATGCAGACAACAACCAACCCACCTACGGAAACTTGGAATATCTGCGCGTTTCGGCAATCGGATTTGCAAAACAAATTGCAGGCAATTCGGATTCTAAAATCAAAATCGGTTCAATAAACGAGCTAAGCTTTTCGGCAGAAAATGAATTTGCCCACGGTATGTCGGTAAATTCCAGAAAAAGCAGAGTAGTTACTGAAAACAAAAAATACTATATTCAGACAATAAGCAAAATTCAGCTTGTAACCAAAAGCTGTTATATTGAAACTGTTGACAATATAACAAGCGTGTACAGCGACCGTGATATGTACTGCACAATTTATCAGTTCATTCTCATAGGCGTTGCGTTGTTTGCATCAATTCTGCTTGTAATCTTCTCAAAGCTTTTGACAAGACCACTTGTTAAGTTAAAGGATGCGTCAAAGGAAGTTGCCGAGGGCAACTTTAATATGAGAGTAAATGAAAGCCACGGAATTACATCTTCAACCGAAATAACCGAGCTTTCGCAGAGCTTTAACACCATGGCGGATTATGTTGAAGACTACATTGAACAGCTAAAGCTTGCAACACAGAATCGTGACAACTTTATTGCGGATTTTACCCACGAGTTAAAAACTCCGCTGACATCTGTCATAGGTTATGCGGATATGCTCCGCTCTTATGAAATGGAGCCTGAACAACGCAGAGAATGTGCCGACCTTATCTACAAAGAGGGCAGTCGGCTGGAGGCGCTTTCGCTTAATCTGCTAAACCTTATAGTTTTAAAAAATGACGAAGTCAAAACCGTAAACATCAGAACGGACATAATTTCCGATGACATTAAAAAGTCTGTTCTCTTTATTTTGAAAAAATACGGTGTGAAACTCAAATTAAATGTTGAAAAAGCAGAAGTCAACGCAGAGCCGTCGCTCTTGAAAACGCTCTTGTACAACCTGATTGACAATGCCTGCAAAGCGAGTGAGAGCGGAAAGCCTGTTACACTCACGGGATATGTTGACAGCGACAGATACCGTTTTTGCGTTACCGACAGCGGTTGCGGAATTGCGGAAGATGACCTTGCCAAAATTACCGAACCGTTTTATATGGTTGACAAATCTCGTTCAAGGAGTATGGGCGGAGCCGGACTCGGGCTTTCAATCTGCAATGAAATTGCAAAGCTTCACGGCTCAACTCTTGAAATTGTCAGTGAAGTCGGCAAGGGTACGGACATCAGCTTTACGGTAAGTCTTGCCGATAATTCTACGGAAAGTGAGGGCTTTGAAGATGAAGAAATTTAACCTTAAAAAATCCGCAAAATATATCATCTGCACTTTGCTCACCTTGACCGTAGTCGCAACCGTTGTGTTTCTCCCACGCTTTTATTATTCGGTAACGGACAATCGGGATTCTGTCGGAAACACGGCGGAAACATTTAAACTTACCGCTGACATAACTACTTCGAGCGGCGGAGAATTTTTGAAACTCGTTTCAAACGAAGATACCGTTTGGGTTCTTCAAAACAATGCTCCGAAAGCAGAAACTGTAATCAGCTATGCCAAAAAAGCGATAAGCAATCTTGCAAATTCGCTTAAAGACACAAATTTATTTTCCAATATTGCAGGCTACATTCCGCAGTTTTTTACATTTGACAGCTGCAGCGGTTACAAACTTACAATGCGTGGAACACTTGACGGTAATGTAATCGTTTCGTCCGATTTTATGTTTGTAACATGCAACTATGCCAAAGAGGGCGAACGATACGGACTAAACATAACAATGCTGTTTGACACGGAAACCTTTACGATTTATGAGCTTAACATTGATACAACCTACCTGTCGGACAGCGGTACCGAGAATGAAATTCCGCAGTATTTGGTTATTCCGTACAGCGACAGTTATGAACAGGAGTTGTCCGATGCACTCATAAAATACTGGGGTGTCAGTTCCGATTCAATAACGGTTAATGTAAGTCCCGAATCTTTCAGCATCAACATCTGCCCACAGCCGTTTTTGGAATACAGCAAAATAAACAACGAACAATTTGATTATTATGTGTTATGAAACAACTATGATACATTTTTGAACAAATTCAGAAACAAGCCTTTTGTATAGTATAGATACACTTACGAAAGGCTTGTTTTTTTATGGATATTAAAGAGTATGAGGAATTTTGTAAAAACAGTAAATACGGAAACTTTATGCAATCGGCAGACTGGGCAAAGGTTAAAAAGGGTTGGATTCCCGAGTATGTTGCAGTTCGTGACGAATACGGAAAAATCAACGGCTGTACACTCGTGCTTGTAAAGAAAATACCGATTCTCAACACGGCAATGCTTTATGCACCGAGGGGCTTTGTATGCGACACTCACGACAGTAAAACCGTCAGAAAAATATTTGAGCAGATAAAGCTGATTGCAGAAAAATATCACGCATACACACTCAAAACCGATCCACTGATTGACGAAACCGACTTTATCTCGATTAAAAATCTTGTTGACCTCGGCTTTGTTTATCACGGTGAAAAACGAGGATATGACAACACCCAATGCAAAGAAAATTATGTGCTTGACATAAAAGATAAATCGTGTGATGAAGTTTTTGCAAATTTTAAATCAAAATGGCGGTACAACATCCGCCTTGCAATGAGAAAAGGTGTTGAGTGTAAATTCTGCGGTGAAGATAAGCTTGACGATTTTATGGAGCTTATGAAAGAAACAGGCAGGCGTGACGGCTTTGAAATTCGTTCGGAAGAATATTTCAGAAATTTTTTACAGGCATTTCACGGCAACGCAAAGCTATGTATCGCAAAACTTGACGGAAAAGTTTTGTCGGGTGCATTGCTTGTAAATTATGCAAATGTTGCAAGCTATGTTTACGGCTGTTCATCAAACGAATACAGAAAATATATGCCGAATTATCTTATGCAATGGACGATGATTAAGTACGCAATTGAGAGCGGTTGCCATACATACGATTTTTGCGGTATTCCCTATTGGTATGACGAAACACATAAAAACTACGGTGTATATCGCTTTAAACAGGGATTTAACGGCAAAGTCAAAACCTATGCCGGCGAGTTTGACTATGTTTTCAGAAACGGAGTTAATCACATTGCCGACCTTGCACTGAAACTGAAAAAGCTTGTGTGAAATATTCATCTGCGTTGAATTTGCAAACCGTATATGCTAAAATGGAGTGGGTAAAATTATCCCACTCCATTTTGTATCGGAGGAATTTTATGTTCTGCGATTTGCATACACATTCAACATTTTCGGACGGCACATTTTCACCCACGGAAATCGTTTTAAAAGCCAAAGAAATCGGGCTTGACGCTGTTGCACTCTGCGACCACAACACGGTTGCAGGCCTTGACGAATTTGTTTCGGCAGGTAAAAAGTACGGCGTAACCACCGTTGCGGGGATTGAATTTTCAACCGAATACAATTCAAAGCAGCTGCACATTGTCGGTCTGTTTATCAAGAAAGAAAACTATTCAGACATAACCGAAATTATGGCTGAGTCGCAAAAATTAAAGGAGGAAAGCAACAAACTGCTCGTTAAAAATCTTGCGAAAGACGGCTATATTCTCGACTATGACAAAATCAAAAACAGCACGGTTGACGGCTTTGTAAACCGTGCAAACATCGCCGCCGCTCTCATGCAAAAGGGTTATGTTTCTTCTGTCAAAGAGGCATTTCACACCTTACTTATGTCGAAGTTCGGCTACTATGTTCCGCCGAAAAGACCGTCATCTCTGTATATAATTGAAAAGCTGAAAGGTTTCGGTTCAATATCCGTTCTGGCACACCCGTTTCTCAATATGAACGAAGATGAGTTGAGAGAATTTCTGCCAAAAGCAAAGGCTTGCGGTCTTAACGCAACGGAGGCGTACTATTCGCTTTTTAACAAAGCCGAAACAGAGCTTGCCGAGAAAATCTGTGACGAATACGGTCTTTTGAAAAGCGGCGGAAGTGACTTTCACGGAGCAACAAAACCCGATATTTTGCTTGGAGTCGGAAAAGGAAATCTTGCGATACCGACAGAAATATACAAGAATCTTGCTAATTGTTATCACAACTTCCGATTATAAAATCATCGTCATTATGCAATGCTCCCTGCATTTTACAAGCACAACAATTTAATTTCGACCCAAACAACACAAAACAGCGATGAAGAATAATCACCGCTGCTTTTTTGGTTTTGGATTTAAATTTTTTTCAATTCAGGCTTATTTTATTTTAAGAGAAATATCAAAAGCCTTAACCGAATGAGTGAGCGCACCCATTGATATGATATCGACACCGGTTTCGGCAATTTCACGAAGAGTTTCGTCGGTAATGCCGCCGCTTGCCTCAAGAAGTGCCTTGCCTGCCGTGATGTCAACAGCCTGTTTCATAAGCTCGGGGCTCATATTGTCGAGCATAATAACATCAACGCCTGCCTCAAGAGCCTGATTGAGTTCGTCAAGGTTTCTTACTTCAAGCTCAACCTTGGTCATATGACCGAGTTTTGATTTAAGCTTTGAAACAGCGTTGGCAATTCCGCCGCCTGCGTCAATGTGGTTATCCTTGAGCATTGCGGCATCGGAAAGATTGTAACGGTGATTTCTTCCGCCTCCGACCGTAACGGCATACTTCTGGAGCGGACGCATACCCGGGAGTGTCTTTCTTGTGTCGGCAATAGAAGCCTTTGTACCGCTGACAATTTCAACAGCCTTGTTTGTTGCGGTTGCAATGCCGCTCATATGCTGAATAAGGTTAAGAGCAGTTCTCTCGCCTTTTAAAATTGTTCTTGTCTTGCCGTGAATTTCAGCGATGATTTCGCCCTTTACAAGCTTGTCGCCGTCATGCTTATAAACCTTTGCCTCAAAACCGTTTGGCTGAAGAATTTCAAACACACGGAGCGCAACCTCGATACCGCAAAGAACACCTGAACTTTTTGCAAGGAAAATTGCCGTATTTTCCTGACTTTCATCAATAAGGTAATCGGTTGTTGTGTCAAGATAGTTGATATCCTCAAGCAATGCGGTTTTGATAAGATTGTCTACGTAAATGCTGTTAAGTGTCATCAGTCTGTACCCTCCATAATTTCATCAAAAATGATACTTGCAACAATTGCCGCACTTCTTGCCTCAACAAGATCGGAATTGATTTCGTACTTTTCTGCAAACAGCTCACTCATAATCTCGTGAATCTGCTTACTGCTTTCTTCATATTTTTCAGGCTTTGGAAGAACAAAATATGCATCCTGCAAAATCTCTCTGATTTTTGAACGACAGCCATGCGGCATGGTCTTGCCCTCAACAGGGCGGTAAACAGGTTCTTCACCAAGAGTTCTTCTGCCGAATTTGTTGATTTTATCCGTAATATCAAGAGCGGCTGTTCTTGAATAAACAAGCGCCTCAAGGAGTGAGTTACTTGCAAGACGGTTTGCACCGTGAACACCTGTGTGCGAGCACTCTCCTGCGGCATACAAGCCCTCAACGGTTGTGCGTGAATGAAGGTCAACATCAATACCGCCCATAAGGTAATGCTGGCACGGAAATACAGGGATTCTGTCCTTTGTAATGTCAACACCTTCTTCAAGGCATCTTTCATAAATCATCGGAAAACGATTTCTTACAAAATCAGCCGGCTTGTGGGTTATGTCAAGATAAAAATTCTCGCTGTTTGTCTTAATTGATTCAAGCATAACCGCATTTGAAACAACATCTCTCGGAGCAAGCTCTCCTCTGCTGTCATAATTTGAGGCAAATCTCTCGCCGTTACAGTTGAGCAGAACCGCACCCTCACCACGAACAGCCTCACTTATAAGAAAACGCTCTCTGCCATGATCAGCCGCAAAAGCTGTCGGGTGAAACTGTATTCTCGAAAGATTTTTAATTCTTGCACCAAGCATATATGCAAACGCAATGCCGTCACCCGTTGCGATTGCGGAGTTGGTTGTATACTTATAAACTCTGCCGACACCGCCTGTTGCAAGCAGACAGTAGTTACAGCCGTAGTGAAGCTTTTCACCGTTTCTCAAAATGCTTATATAAAAACCGTTCAGCACCTTGTCAATTGAATAAACAAGAGCGTTGTCACACACGGTAACATTTTTTAGCTGAGTAACCTTTGCGATAAGTCCGTCAACAATTGCCTTGCCTGTTGAATCCTTATGATGAACAATTCTGTTTCTGCTGTGACCTGCCTCAAGAGTTTTGCACATTGTGCCGTCCTCGTTAAGGTCAAAATCAACACCGAGATCTTTTATTTTAAGAACATCCGAAGGACCTTCGGTGACAAGCTTTTCAACAGCGGAAAGAGTATTTTTATACTTTCCCGCAATCAATGTATCCGTAATATGCAGCTTGTAGCTGTCGTGAACCGTATCAAGCACACACGCAACACCGCCCTGCGCAAGAGAGCTGTTTGAAAGCTGAAGTTCACGCTTTGAAACAAGAAGAATATTCACGCTTTCGGGAAAATTAAGTGCCGCATAAAGTCCGGCCGCACCTGTGCCAACGATTACAACATCAAATTTCTTATCCATTTCCAAGTTCCTTTGAAAAAAATTTATCTATTACACACGGCGTCACACAAAATACCGTTTACAAATTTGTACCTGTATATTATACTACTAATTGTAAGATTAGTAAATACAGTAAATAATTTTGAAAGGGCGATTATTATGGCTGAAAATACAATTCCGAACGATCCGATGATTCTTTTAAGCTTTGTTAATACAAAGCTGCGTGATTTCTACCCCAGCCTTGATAAAATGTGTGACGATCTCGGTTGCAGTAAAGAAGAAATTGAAAGCAAGCTTTCTGTAATTGACTACAAATACAACGCAGAACTCAATAAATTTGTCTGACATCAAAGGAAAGTCCGTTTTATCGTACAGTTCATTTGATATGATTAACATATAGGATATCCCATATGTTAAGGAGGAAATTTTATGGGCATTTTCGATTTTGAAAGATCGTTTGATTTAAACCATGACGGAACGCTTGATCCGCTTGAAAAAGGTCTTGAGTTCACCGTGATTGAAGATATTATGAATGATGACGAAGATAATGACGACTTGTTTTCGTCTGATTTAGATGATGAATTTGACACGGATTTCGGCGATGATTTCTGATTTTATTCTGCAAACAATTTAATCTTCAAGCAAAAAGCGAGATGAATTTTTCGATTGAATTCATCTCGCTTATATTTTTATTTATCGTGATTCTGTTCAAGCGTTACAGCTTGTAATTGTCCATAACCTTTTCCAAGGTCTTATAATCACCATCGGAAATTTTATACACGGTTGAATTGTCCTTGTCAACACAGATTTTGTCAGCACCGCCGACACGGATATTGTTGGTAACAATTCCGTCTTTGCGTGTTTCAATAAGGATTCCGCCGTCAAACTCACCGCTTGTACCGCCTGTTTCGGCTGATTGCAAAATATTCTTGACCGTATTGAAATCAACCTCGCCAAGCACGGCGGTTGATTCGTCCGACATTACGACGGTTATTTCATCAACATCGGAAAAATTAACCTTGTCTGTAATTTTCGTATCACCGCAACCGCAAAGCATTACCGCAACGGATAACATCATCACAAAAGCCAAACAAACCGCTCTGAATTTTTTCATATAATCTTCCCCACAACTAACTATTGATTATGAGAAAAGTATAAATAATAATTTTCGCAAAGTCAACGCCTAAATACACCGACTTACACTTTGTTCAAGCCTATTGCGTCACTTCTTTTGAAAATGAAAAAGGCTTTTATCAACCGGGAATTTTTGCGACGGATAAATTGTTGTATTGCCGGATGCGATAAAACTGATGAGGACTGCAAGCACAAAATACGGGGCGGCAGACGCACCGAAAACTTCGATACCGAGAACGATTGCTGTAATAGGTGTGTTGATTGCTGCGGCAAAAACACATACAAATCCGATTGCCGCAAAAAATGTGGGATCAAATCCGCAGACGCCTCCGAACCAACCGCCGAATGACGCACCCATATCAAACATAGGGGTGACCTCTCCTCCCTGAAATCCTGCACCGAGGGTGAGTACGGTTAAAAGATATTTTGCCGGCATATCGTACCATTTTGCATCGCCCTTAAAGGCGGTGTGCTGCATCCATGTGCTTAAGCCCTCAAAATCGTTAAGTCCCAAAGCGAAAATTAAAAGGCTGACGATTGCCGCACCTACAGCTGCTGCAAGAAGGTAGTTCTTGAAAATTTTTGAGTACGCAAGTTTTACATACTTTATTCCAAGTGCAAACAGCTTGCCGATTAAGCCGAGGCAAACTGCCGCAATTAAAAACACGAAAAGAAATCTTGCGTCAAAATCGGGGATTGACGAAATTGCATATCTTTCATGTTTAAAGCCGAGAAGCTGTGTAACAAAATTTGCAAGATATGAACACGCAAAGCACGGAATTACCGCACCTGCCGACAATCTTCCGACACAGCAGACTTCCATTCCGAAAAATGCACCCGCAAACGGTGTGCCGAAAACCGAACCGAATGCAGAGCTGATTCCGCTGAGAACGATTGTACTTCGGTCATTATTTTTAAAGCCGAGATAATCGGCAACATTACTTGTCAGCGAACCGCCAATCTGAACGGCAGTTCCCTCTCTGCCGACAGAACCGCCGAAAAGGTGGGTTATGCAGGTAAATATAAATGTCAGCGATGCAAGTCGCTTTGGCACTTTTTCACCGTCATTTGCACTCTCAATAATAATGTTGTTGCCCATTGACGACTTTCCACCGATACGCTTATACACAAAAGCGGTCACAATACCTGCTACGGGCAAAAACATATAGCACAGCGGAAAGAAGCTCCTGAAATCTGCCGCATAATCAAGACATTTCAGAAACGCAAACGATATAAGTCCCATCACAACGGAACAGCACAGAGATGTTGCAAGCACCTTAAAATCAACAAATTTGTTCTTCATAAATTTCCTCCTCAAAATTTCCGCACAAAGAACATCGCATAAAAAAAGCCAATGCCCCTGTTCAAAAAACAGAAGTCATCAGCAAAAGCGGTTTCGACAAAAGCCGTGGGAGAACCTCATTCCCATTCATATTGACATATATAGTATATACCGAGCAGGGTAATTTTTCAAGTGATTTCGACAATTTTTGTAATTTTCCAAAAATCACCTTGCAATCATTTTGTTTAAGCAGTATGATATTCTATACCAAGCGGAAGAATATTTATTATTAAAAGAATCGGAGGCTGATGATATGTGTACAGCGGCAACATATAAAACAAAAGACTTTTACTTTGGCAGAACGCTTGATTATGAATTTTCATACGGTGACGAAATTACAATTACTCCACGAAATTTTCCGTTTAAGTTCCGCCATACAAACGAATGCAACAGCCACTTTGCGATGATTGGCATGGCGCACATTGCAGACGGTTATCCGCTATATTACGATGCAATGAATGAAAAGGGCTTGTGTATGGCAGGGCTTAATTTTGTTGGAAATGCCGTATATTTTGAACCGAAAAACGGCAAGGAAAATATTGCACAATTTGAGTTCATTCCGTATATACTTTCACATTGCGACAGCGTATTGCAGGCAAGGAAAAAGCTTGAAAACCTTAACATAACAAATACGCAGTTCAGCAACAAGCTCCCCTGTGCTCAATTGCATTGGATTATTTCCGACAGAAACGAATCGCTTACAGTTGAATCGACAAATGACGGACTTAAAGTCTATGACAACCCTGTAGGTGTGCTGACAAACAATCCTCCGTTTGACATTCAGATGTTCATGCTCAACAACTATATGTCACTCTCACCAAAGCAACCCGAAAACAACTTCGGCAAAAGTGCCGAGCTTACCACATACAGCCGTGGAATGGGTGCAATCGGACTGCCGGGCGACCTTTCATCCGCATCCCGTTTTGCAAAGGTTGCGTTCACAAAGCTGAACTCCGTTTCGGGTGACAGCGAGAGCGAAAGCGTGAGCCAGTTTTTCCACATTCTCGGTTCTGTTGACCAGCAGAGAGGTTGTTGTGAGGTTTCAGACGGAAAGTATGAAATCACACTTTACACCTCCTGTTGCAATGCCGACAAGGGAATCTACTACTACACCACCTACAACAATCACCAAATTTGTGCGGTTGATATGCACAAAATCGACCTTGACATGGCCGAACTTACCGCATACACACCCATTACGGAAGGTAAGGTTTTATTTCAAAATTAAACACAAAAATTTCAGCCGTACACTTTTGAAATGTACGGCTGTTGTTTTATTTATTGTCTTTCTTCTGCTTTTTATGCTTATGCTTTTTGAGATGAACCTCGGGAACAGCGACAGTATCATAAACAACCGTGCTGTCTGTGTTATCCTCGGCAACATCATTCTGCTTTACTTTGCCCGTGTGAATCTCGGGAAAAGCAAGGTTTTCGGAATCAAATGTAAATTTCCTGTCCTTCATAATACCTGCCTCCGATTCTAAATGCAATTTATAAAGAATGTTATCGTCAGACTGTTCAGGAAGTCGGCAAACAAACTGCCGACAATCGGAACAATAAGATAAGCCTTAACGGACGGTGCGTATTTTTCGCAGATTGCCTGCATATTTGCCATTGCATTTGGCGTTGCGCCCATACCAAAACCGCAAGTACCTGCCGCAAGAACAGCGGCATCGTAATCTCTGCCCATAATGTTGAACACAACAAAATATGTGAAAATGAACATAAGAACAACCTGACCTGCAAGAAGTATAATAAGCGGAAGCGCAAGGTCGGCAAGCTGCCAAAGCTTGAGTGTAATCATGGCAATACCGAGGAAAAGTGAGAGACATATACCGCCGAGGTCATTAATCTCGCCCATATGAATAGTGATTTTACCCGTGTATTCACCGATGTTTCTCATAATTGCGGCAACAATCATTGCACCGATATAAATCGGGAATGTCATGCCCGTAAGTGAAAGCAAATCTGAAACAACCGTACCGAGTCCGACCGCTATAATCAGCTGAAATACTGCCGGAGCATACATTGAAAAATGTCGTTCGTGCTTTTCTTCTTCTTCAACAAGAAGGCTGTCATCCTCTGTTTTGATTGTAGCAATAAGGTTGTGCTTTTTAATAAGTCTGTTTCCGACAGGTCCGCCCATGAGTGAGCCTGCAATAAGACCGAATGTTGCAGCGGCAGTACAAACAGTTGTCGCACCCTGAACGCCGAAATCCTCAAGTACAGGACCGAAAGCGCCCGCCGTACCGTGACCGCCTACCATAGGAATTGAACCCGTTGTCATACCCGTGAGCGAGTCAAGTCCGATCAAATTTGCAAGTCCGATTGCAGAGAAATTCTGCATTACAATGAGCATAATTACAAGAAATAAAAATACGATAAGGGATTTGCCTCCGCTTTTCAGTACCTTGAGATTCGCCTGAAATCCGACTGAGGTAAAGAAAAACACCATGCAGACTTCCTTTAGAGTATCATCAAAATCAATTATCGCAACACCTGTCATATAGAGAACCAGCGTAAGAATTGCAAAAAGCAAACCGCCGATTACAGGTGCGGGTATACAAAATTTCTGCAAAAACGATATACGCTTTTTCAGAAATGCACCGGCCATCAGAACAATCACAGCAACTGCGATTGTCTGATACATATCAAGAGTTATATTCAATCAGCACCAATCCTTTCGCAGTTATCCTGCTGTTTTTACTGTTATTCCTCTTTCGGAATAATATTCTGCCGCACCCTTGTGAAAAGGAATTTTAACACCTTCAACGGCTTTATCAAGCGTTATGTCAACATCCGCCGAAACAGTCAGCTGAAGTTCCTGCGCATTGTCAAAGACAAGCTGTGTAAGCTTCTTCACCTGTTCGTCTGAAAGTCTGTCGTTCACAATCAGAACAGCCTTTACCGCAACTGTGCCGACTTCATCACTCTGCCCGTTGTAAGTGTTTTTCGGAATTTTGCAGTCAACATAGCTGTAGGTGTTTTTAAGCTTTTTAACAGCTGCGTCATCAATTCCTATAAGCTTGATGTCACATTGTTTTGAAAGTTCCTCAACAACTGTTGCATTAAGTCCGAGTGTAAAGAATGCCGCATCAATTTCGCCGTTCTGTAACTGTTTTGCGGCATCGGCATAATTAAGATTTTTTTCCTTAACCATTTTTGAGTTAAGCCCGTATGCCGAAAGAATTTGCTTTGCGTTAAGCTCGGAACCCGATTCTTCTTCACCGATGCTCACGGTTTTACCGAGCAAATCATCAACACTGTTAATATCAGAATCTTTTCTTACAACGATATGACAAGCCTCTGTAAACATACCTACAACAGCGCTGTAGCCCTCAAGACTGCCGGATTTTTCAAAATTATTTTCGCCGTTAAATGCGTCATGTGCAATGTCGGACTGAACAATTGCGGCGTCAAGATAATTCTGTGAAAGCAAGCGAACATTTGCCGCAGAACCGGCTGTTGTCTTTGTTTCAATTTTCAGAGTGCCGTCAGCATCGGCAATCGACTTTATCGAATTTGCCGCTTCGTTATAAATTCCGCCGGTACCTGCCGCACCGAATCGGATTGTTTCACCGCCTGATGAACAGCTGCACAAAAGAACAGTCATCAAGGCAATCAAAAGTGCAAGTAGTTTTTTCATTTTTCCGCCTTCTTTGCTTTTGGATTTCGCTCAAAAAAAGAGAAATTGTAAAAGCACAAAAGCTCACAATTCCCCTTTATTCCGTTCAAATTATACCATAACGGAATTGCCGTTGTCAAACGAAAAGGCACTCCCGAAAAGGAGTGCCTCATTACATCAGAATGTATTACTTGTTGAAAATTGACATAATATCATAGAAGGTATCGTCGTCATCATCAGTCTTGTCCTTTGTTGTTGACTTTGGCTCTTCCTTAGCCACAACAGGAGCTGACGCTGATGAAACTGCATCCGTAAGATTCTTCTTAGCAATCTGACCGTCTGCGTTAAAGCCGGTTGCAATAACAGTCACGCTGATAGCATCTTCCATTTTGTCGTCAATAACAGCACCCCAAATGATGTTTGCATCATCTGAAACCTTATCCTTAATCATTGTTGATGCGGCATCAATATCATCAAGACTAACATCGGCAGATGCTGTGATGTTGATAATAAGACCCTTTGCACCGTCAATTGAAGTTTCAAGAAGCGGACTTGAAATAGCCATATCTGCGGCAACGGTAGCCTTGTCCTTGCCTGTTGCACTGCCCATACCCATGTGAGCGTAGCCTGCATCCTTCATTACGGAAGTAACATCGGCAAAGTCGAGGTTTACAAGACCCGGGAGAAGGATAAGGTCAGAAATACTCTGAACACCCTGTCTGAGAACATCATCGGCAATAGCAAATGCGTTTTGGAGAGTGATGCTTGTATCCGAAACATACTTGAGTCTTTCGTTAGGAACGATGATAAGCGAGTCAACACAGGCAGAAAGCTCTGCAATACCCTGCTCAGCCTGAGTCATTCTTCTCTTGCCTTCAAAAGCAAACGGCTTTGTAACAACGCCGACTGTAAGAATGCCCATATCCTTTGCGATTTTGGCAACTACGGGAGCAGCGCCTGTACCTGTACCGCCGCCCATGCCGGCAGTAACAAATACCATATCCGTATCCTTGAGAAGTGCTGCGATTTCATCTCTGCTCTCCTCGGCTGCCTCCTGTCCGATCTGTGGCATAGAGCCTGCGCCCTTACCTCTTGTAAGCTTTTCGCCGATCTGAATCTTCTGCGAAGCCTTTGAAAGTCTTAAAACATGTTCATCTGTATTTATTGCGATAAATTCAACATTCTTAACCTCGGTCGCAACCATGCGATTAACAGCGTTTCCGCCGCCTCCGCCGACACCGATCACTTTAATTTTAGGCATATACTCGTTTTCCAATTCCAGTTCAAAAGCCATTTTTTCGTCCTCCTTATATATTGACAACTTTCAGTCAGAAATCATTATTCTTCATAGTACACAATTATACTATCTTATACTATCATACTTTTTTCAAAATAGCAATGCTTTTCAGCCGTTTTTCTGCAAAATTATACGGAAAATTCTGCTGAAAAATTACTCGCCCGTATAGGCGCCGTCTGCATTGCCGTTGTCACAGGTACCGTTATCGTAGTTATTATAGCTGTTATTGTCGTAATAACCCGTGTCACCGCCCGAATATGTTCCGTCATCCCATGTGTAGTTTCCTGTGTAGCCGTCACCCGTATCGGCTGAAGAATCAGCCGCCTGCGTTGTTGCCTGTGTGGTTGCCTGTGTTGCGGCTGTGGGCTGGGTTGCGGCAGGTTTGTAGTGAGAAATTTTTGATGTACTGCAAGCCGAAACATCAAGCGTTCCTGCAACAAGTCCCGTGTTGTTCGGGTCAAGCTTTTCGTTGATGATTGTCATTGCAGTTCTGATTTTATAGTCGATATCATCGGGAAGTCCGATGTTAATGTCAATCCTTCCGTCATAAACGAGCTTTATGTTTGCTGTGTCGGTAACATCAAAGCCTGTGATATTCTTAACCTTGTTGTTGATAAGGCTCTGCGAAACATCTTCGAGAATATCGGGAACATTTGCGTCGCTGAATGACACATACTGTCCAACCTCTGTGGTCTTGATGTCGCCGCAGGTGAGTTCGGGAAGCTTGTCCTTATTTTCGGAAATTTCCTCAAGGATTCTGCCCTTTGAGCTTACAAGCAGATAGCCGTTACCATTTGGAATAACATATGACGGTGTTGCGTCAACAACAGTAATTGTTATTGTGTCCGGAATGTTAAAGCTTACGCTTGCGCTTTCGATATACGAAAGATTCTTGACAATCTTGTCCGATGTATTGTACATTGCACCCATGAAGATGTTCTCCTGATATTCAACACCGCTGAATGCAATTATCTGTTTTTCGTCATAATACTTGTCCCCCACAACCTCAATTTTTTCGGTTTTAAAAAGGACTGTAAGGCTTAGTATAACACCGATTATAAGCACTGCCGCAAAAATTGAACTGTACAGTGCGATTCTCCTGTGCTTAATCTGAGTGCTTGTCAGAGATTTTTTTCTTCTGCGAATTACTTCACGCTCCTGAGCACGGATTTCCTTTGCACGCTTTTCCTGTTTTTGCTTTTCTCCGAATTCATCAACATAATAGCCGTCTTCATAATCCTTTGGTTTAAGGTTCTTGATTTTAGCCTTGCCTTTTCTCCTGAATTTTTCTTCACGGCTCATATTTTCAACTTGTCTTTGTGATTCCTGCTCTTCTTTTTGCTTGAGAAAAGCCTCCTCAATTTTACTTTTTGGAGCTTTTTTCTGCTGTTCCTTTTTCGGATTGGGGGATTTTTTAGCTCTCTTATCCTGCTTTGCTTTTTCCTTATGATACTTTTCTGCCTGCTTTGCGGCATTTTTACGCTGTTTTTCAAGACTCTTTCGCTCTTTTGATGTAAGCGGTCTTCTGTTACCGTCGCTCAAAGCAAATCCTCCCTTCGTTTATGCTATCTGCCGAGGGCGGAAACCCGCCCTGCGACAGTTAAAAATCTGATTACCCTAAATTTTCTTGATATCTGCCCCGATTGATGTAAGAGTAGACTCAATACACTCGTAGCCTCTTTCGATATACTCCACGCCGCCGATTTCGGTTTTGCCCTCTGCACAAAGGCCTGCAACAACAAGTGCCGCACCTCCACGCAAATCGGGAGCTTCAACCGACGCACCGTAAAGAATTTCCACACCCTCTGCAACGGCAACCTTGCCCTCTGTCTTAACGGCTGCACCCATTCTGACAAGCTCGGGGACGTGTCTGTATCTGTTTTCAAATATATTTTCAACAAAAACCGTTGTTCCGTCTGCAACACACGCTGTTGCAAGCAAGGGCGCCTGTGCGTCTGTGGGAAAGCCCGGAAACGGCATCGTTCTGATTGTTTTCATTGATTTAAGTCTTTCGGGAGCGTTTATCTCAAGATTTCCGTCCGAAATTCTTATCTTGCACCCTGCGTTTTTGAAGATTGGAATAAGTGCCGCAAGGTGGGACGAAATTATTCCGTTAAGTATAATTTTTGAACCCGTTACGGCGGCACAGCTCATCAGCGTTGCGGCAACAATTCTGTCCGGAATGATTGTGTGGACAGAGCCGCAGAGAGAGCTTACACCCTCAATGACGACAACACCCTCGCCTGCTCCGGAAATATCGGCACCGCAGGAATTGAGATAATCCGCAAGGTCGCAGATTTCAGGCTCACGGGCGGCATTGATGATTGTTGTTGTGCCTTTTGCAAGACAGGCGGCAATCATAATATCTTCCGTTGCACCCACACTTGGGAACGAAAGCGTTATCTTTGTTCCGCAAAGCCCGTTTGGAACGCAACATTCAAGATAGCCGTGCTTTTCACGAATATCCGCCCCCATTTCCCGAAGTGAGTTGAGATGCAAATCAATCGGTCTTGAACCGATCTCACATCCGCCGGGGAACGAAATTCTTGCCCTTCCCGTTCGTGCAAGGATTGCACCGAGAAAAACAATTGAACTCCTTGTCTTACGCATCAATTCAACGGGAACATCAAAGCGGTTGATATCGTCACATTTTACGAGAAGTGTTTTATCACAGCGTGTGACGGCACAGCCGAGATACCGAAGAATGTTGACAGATGCGTCAACATCGGAAAGCGAAGGACAATTGTGGATTACATTTTCACCTTTTGTAAGAATCGAGGCGGCAATAATCGGCAAAGCGCTGTTTTTTGCCCCCTGAACTTCAACCTCTCCGTCAAGCTTTTTGCGTCCTGTAACAAGCAGTTTTGACACAATAACACCCTCTCAAAAAGAATACCCTTCTATTCTATGAGAAAGCGTTATAAATGTTACCGTTACACAAGTCCGAGAACTTTTTTGACTACCGAATAAATTCTTTCGTTGGCGTCGGTAATTGCCATTTTGCGTGAATTTTCGCTGTACTTCTCAAGCTTTTCGGGATTGAGAAGCATTTTGTCAGTTTTACGCATAAGAGCCGCACCCGTGAGGTCTTTTTCCTCAATAATGTCAGCCGCACCTGCATTCACAAGTGCCATTGCATTGTGGTACTGGTGATTTTCGGCAACATTAGGTGACGGGATAAGGATTGCCGGTTTGCCCATAGCCTGAATTTCGCTGAGAGTAATTGCGCCTGCACGGCAGATTACAAGGTCTGCCGCCGCCATGCAAGTCGGCATATTATCAATATACGGTCTTATATCAAGATTTGAACAATCGGCAATATCAGTACCCTTTTCCTCAACGAGCTGCGGAAACCAGTCGCCGTAACTGCCGTATGCGTGAATGTGCTGATATCTGCCGTCAATACCGCTTCTTGCAACAAGGTCTGCAACAGCTTCATTTATTTTTCTTGCTCCAAGGCTTCCGCCGAACGAAAGCACCACGGGACGGTTGTCAAGCCCGAGTTCTTTTCTTGACTCTTCTTTTTTTGCCGTGAGGATTTCCTGTCTTACAGGATTTCCGGTAATGACAAAATCAACATTTTTGTCAAAATACTTTTTTGCATCCGGAACGGCAAGCATTACCTTTTTGACGCTCTTTGCAAGCATTTTATTTGTAATGCCCGGATATGCATTCTGCTCGTGAATAATGCACGGAATACCCATTTTTGCGGCTGTTCTGATAACGGGACCCGAAACATATCCGCCTGTTCCGATACAGATATCAGGCTTGAACTCGGCAATTATTTTCTTTGCCTCTCTTGAAGAAGTGAAGGTTCTTGAAACTGTCTTAACATTTTCAAGCATACTCTTGGGAGAAAAGCTCCTCTTAAATCCGCTGATTGTGATTGACTTAATTTCAAAACCGGCCTGCGTAACAAGTCGTTGCTCCATCCCGCCACGGTTGCCGATAAACAAAAAT
>OGON01000391.1_pt1 | contig 35825 bp, 38 predicted proteins | sample 1552671 | NCBI WGS metagenome assembly OGON01 (sample SAMEA2580136, study PRJEB22360) | human gut metagenome | biome: human gut; feature: human-associated habitat; material: faeces | place: Denmark | collected 2008/2010 | reverse complement strand
GCCGCAATTTGGCAGCATCAAGCTTGGCTATTGGCATTTCGTCTGGCTGGCCATGCTGGAAAAACTGGGCCAGACTGGCAATGAGCCGCTGCGTTTTAATGACGACGGCGTTTTGATCAATCATCAGCTGCTCAGTAGTCCGGCGGCTCTGCATCGCTTGCGGGCATTGATCAACTTTGGCCTGGCAATCGCGGTTCATGAAGACGCCTACCTTGCCATCAGCAAAGACGGTCTTAACCTGCTCAATTATTACTGGGATGTTGCCGACTTTTCTGACAGCCGCCAGTGGGACGATAATCCGCGGATCATGACCATTGATGAACTGACCTGGCAGCTTAACAACATCAAGCCCCCTGTCCGTCATGCCAAACGCCATTAAATAACGTTAAACGCGCAACTCAAGCCCTGCTGAAGCCTGAGTCGCGCGTTTTCTATTTTATTTATGAATTCTCTTGATAGAACTGATGAGTCGCTCCTTCATTTTGCCAGGCCAGATAAAGCGCTTGATCAACAGGATGCTTTAACAACAGTTCCACGCCAAAAATCGGCTTATTGGTACCCTTTTGCAAAAACTCATGAGCAGATCCCGGCATAACCTGGCAAAGACCAAGGTAGACAAACTGCGACTGGTCCTGCTCATCCGAGTTTTTAACAAATAGATGCAGGCTGGCATTTGGATTCAACAGCTTTTCAGCATCGCGGCTGTTCAGCGTGCGGTTGGTCTTGGAATAAAAAGAAAGCTGCGTCCGGCTGCGAAACTGATTGTCAAAGTCAATCGCAGCCCGCGTATTTGAATGGTGGTAGGTCACAAACAAAATCCCCGTCTCACCCATGAAATAATAGCCGCCAATTCCATTAGGCACCATGTATTGAGCGTTGTTCAAGAGCCTGACGGCATCCATGCGGGTATAGCGCTGGTTGAGCGTCAGCGGTTGTTTCTGATCATACTTTTCAGCCTGCAGTCTGCCGGTTTCAATGGCATCATTCCAAAACAGCCTGAACTCAGCGTCTCTCAGATAGTTTTGAATCTGGGGGTGCAGCTGAATCTGCTGACCAGTCGTGATAATCAAGGACTGATTGCCATAGCGGATCCGACTGCCAATCTTGCCTTTAGTCAGATAATATTCCAGCGTCAAGACTCGTTTAACCGATGCCAAGGTCGCGTCATCAACCCAACAGCCATTCTGATGCAGTTGCGCTTGATAATCAGCGACTGTAATCGTTGACTGCTTGGTCAGCATTGCCAATAAAATCAGTTCATGCTGGCGCTTGCCATTGGCCAATTCCTCAGTCAGAAACTGTAAAACCGGTTCCGTTTGAGGATTGAGATTGACCGTTGCTCCCATTTTTTGCAGGAAGCGCGGATAGGTCTTAAACTTTTCGGCAAAGATGCTTTCATCAAGGATTCCTGCTCTTTGAAAATCAGCCATCAATGGTGTTCTTCCCAGCCGCTGCTTAAGCTGACTAAACTCGCTTTTGAGCAGACTCATCCCGGTCAGCTGAGCCTTTTCAACTGACGCCAGGATCCGTTCATAGGCCAGCCGCGTAAATGAGATCGTTGAAATTCCCAAGGTTGGCTCGGCACGCAGCGTCTGAAGCGCCCGACTGCGCTGGTGGGAATGATCATCAGTCAGTGCCTGGGGAATCAAATAGTTGTGCTGATAGTTACCGATAAAATCAATCACTGTCAAAAACTGCTTGCCAACTGCTTTGCGCAGTCCGCGTCCCAGCTGCTGCAGAAAAACGATTGCCGATTGCGTATCGCGCAGCATGATCACTTGATTGACGCAGGGAATATCGATCCCTTCGTTAAAAACATCAACCGTGATCAGATAGACCAACTCACCGGCTTGCAGTCTGGCAACTGCCTGCTCTCTTTTGGCTGCCGAATCCTGTCCCGTTAGCGCCTGCGCCGGATACCCCTTCTGCGTCAAAAGGGCGGCCAGTTCTTGAGCTTCTTTGGTTCGCGAGCAAAAAATCAAGCCATGCAAGACATCCCCGTCATGTCCATAATAGTCAGCCACTTTGATTATCCAGTCCACCCGTTCAGGCTGAATCAAATGTTTGAGCGGCGTTTTTTCGCTAACGGTCTGTCCCTGCCAGACATAGTCACTGACGCCAACAAACTGAAATGGGCACAGCATCCGCTCGCTTAACGCCTCTTGAAGTCGAATCTCATAGGCCAGCTGGTAGTTGAACAAGGCATAGACGTTGAAATCATCGGTTCGATCCGGAGTAGCCGTCAGTCCCAATAAAAAGCGCGGCTGCAGCCAGTTGATGATTTTTTGATAGCTGGCCGCACCGGCATGATGGACCTCATCAATAATCACATAGTCAAAATCAGCCGGCCCAATCTGATCCAAGTGCCTTGCCAGCGTCTGGACCGTGGCAAACACGTATCGCGCGGTGCCGGGCGTCTGCTGACTGGTAAAAAAGCCATAGTCTTGATCTTGACCGCCAATAATCTTTTGAAAACTGGCCCGCGCCTTTAAAAGCAGCTGCTCACGATGGGCAATCACCAGGACGCGGTTAGGTTGGGCGTTTTGAACGGCAAACGCGGCCAAATACGTTTTCCCTGTCCCCGTTGCTGAAATTACCAAAGCCCGCTTTTCACCAGCCTGGTACAGCGCCTCAATTCGTTTGCAGGCAGCTTTTTGCATGGCATTGGGCGTAATCAGATCAGACTGGCTCGTTTGCGATGCTGTGCTTAAGACTGGTGCCTGCCAGCCTTTTTGATATGCCGTCAGCCATGCCGCGTTTAATTGAACCCCCGCCTGCCATTGATTGCCAAACTCAGCTGCAAACTGCTGAATAACGGCTCCTTGATGCTTAGAGCTGACTTTAAGACACCATTCGGCATTTTTTAAAAGCGCGTCCATCGTCAGGTTGGCACTGCCGATGATCAACGTCTCATAGTCTTGATGGTCAAACCAGTAGCCTTTTTGGTGAAAGCCGACCTCTCCAGTCAAGCGCACCTTCAAATTAGGAATCTTCATCAATTCGGCAAAGACCTGAGGAGAATTGAACTGCAGATAGGTTCCCGTCAAAAGCTCACCGCCAACTCCTTTTTGCGCCAGGTCCATCATGATCGATTTAATTGGCACTAAAACAGCCGGCGTAATGAAGGCAACTGCCATCTTAAAATTCGTGCAGGTGCGCAGTTCATTTTTGATTTCGTTAAAGATCGTATTGCCTTGTCGATTGGTTAGAATTTCTGGTCCAAGTGAGCCAGCCGGCAGACTGCTGTCAATAAAGCCATTTTGTAAGTCAGCTCGCAGCTGATTATCCATCCACGTCATAAAGCACTCCTTAAGCTAACAATGTTGGTCATGATATCTACTTTAGGGTAATTCAAAATCTGTGACAAAGCTTTTGCCTATAATCATGGCATAACTGCTTCAAAATTCATGAATTCTTCAATTTGAGGTGTTAAACTATTTCAGTCTTTACAAAAGTTTTTATTTTATTTATGGTTTGTGGAAAAACTTATATATAGCGGTATTGAAGAACCGTAATAAAAGGTCAACAGAAAAGGTCAACAGATCACGCTTGCATGAATTTACTGAACATATCAGCGGTATCTTGCTGCTGTTGTTTAGTAACATGAGCATAAATGTTTAACGTGGTCTGAATGTTTGAATGGCCTAACCGGTCTTTGACATCATTAACCGGCACGCCAGCCGCCAGCAGTAAAGAACAGTGAGTATGACGCAAGCCATGAACAGAGATAACTTTAAGCCCATTCTTAACCTGTATATTCTTGAATTTAACATTTAAAGTAACGTGAGCTATTGGCTTATTTTGTTTGCCATTAAAAATAATTTGCCGGCCATTCATGGCATTATAACCAAGTCTGAGCAATTCTTTACGCTGCTTTAATTGCCATTGCCTTAATATTGCCATTGTCTGCTGATCCATTGATATAACCCGCGTTGAATTATGAGTTTTTGGGAGTTGAATAACGTTTTTGCCGTTTTCACTCATTGCAATAGTCTTATTAATGTTGATTGTGTTTTTACTAAAATCGACATCAGACCAAGTCAAGGCACGTAATTCACTCTTACGCATACCAGAATAGGCTAACAAGCGAAAAGCAGCATAATATTTTAAGTCGCATTGTTCCTTACAGCATTCTAGAAACTGATTTAATTCTTGCTTAGTGTAGAAGTTATCTTTTGTGGCCTGCTGCTTTAATCGTGGCACGATAACGCGTTTAATTGGGTTATTGTCGATTAGTTCCAAACGATAAGCATAATCGAATACTTGGCTAGCTTGGATTGCTAAAGCCTTATAAGATTTAGGGCGCTTATCAGCCCAACGATTAACAGCAAGCTGACAAATAGCAGGCGTTATCTTATCAATGTAGCGGCTGCCTAACTCTGGTAGAATATGGTTATTAAATAATAATTGAGTTGCATAAGCAGATGAAGGCTTAATACTCTGCTTATGTTGGCTAAACCATTGATCATAAATATCTTTGAATGTATAGCGTTTTGAACGCGGTTTTAATTGGCCGTTTTCAAACGCTTTTTTTGTATCCAGATAAGCAGCAATAGCTGAATCATAATCTTTGAAACCCCGCTTTTGAATCGTACGCGAATAATTCTTATCGGTATTCTGACCAGCGTAAAAGCTGAACATATACCGTGTTCCGTGCTTAGTTTCATAAACCTTAATCGGTAGTTCATTCTTTGCTTTTTTCATAATGATCAATCCTTTTTGTAATGCTAATTGGGTAGACGGCAGCACGCAAAAGGACACCATTTTTTAGTTTCGACACAATTGCCGAAAATCATTAAAGCGAAAAATAAGCAGCATTATAGCCCAGTCCAAAACTGGATTGGGCCACCTTAAAAATAAGGAAACCCAACAAGTGGCAGGGATGAACCAAGCCAAAACTGGATTGGTTGAAACCGACTCAAAATTGAGCCCGTTAAAAGTTGGCCACAATTGGGCAACGCATAATCCAATTTTGGATTATGATTGCTTGCATGAATTTATGGCCACAATTGGACACAAAAGCAATCCTGCCAAAAACGGCAGAAAGCTAATCATCAAAAGAATTATTATCATAGTCTTTTGGATTGTCTAAACGGTATTGAATGTTATCAACTTGTTCTCTTAGGTCATATAGTTCACCTAGTATTTCTTCAAAAAGATCGGTTAATGACTCTTTAATTTCGTTGCTTTTAATTGGCTTAAGATAAGCTGCTAATGCTTTTCTTGATAGTTCTTCACTATTTGAAAATACATTTTTTGCAAGAACATTTTGAACATATGATTTAACTTTTACAGCTAATTCATAGCTGCCAGCAATACCAGTTTTATATTGGTTTTCTTCAATCGTTGATAAGAAAACATAATCGTTTAACACTTTCAGATATTTATTAGCAGCCTTTTTAAATAAAGAAAAATATTTACTTTCTTCAAATGACAACCGGCCGAATACTACATTTTCAATAAAATCTAATGTATTGCTTTCTAATTCATGTATTTCGTCCCTACTAAAAATAAAGTTCAAAAATTCGTGGACATCTATGCATTCGCTATTATCGATTAGTTTTTGATTTATTTTTTCTCTATCTTCTTTTGAGAAGGAATCAACGTCAGGAAATTTTTCATTACCAAAGATTTGCCAGTTATCATTACTATCATCAGTTATACCCAACGAATAAGCAGTTTTCAGAATTATATAAGAATGATCATCAAGTTCTTCAACCATATTTATTTGATATTTATAAACTTTGCCGTTCTCACAATTTTCATCTTCAAAAAATTCAGAGTCGTAATAATAGTTATGACTAGCATAAACGATTGCTAGGCTTTTAATAGCATGTTCTTTTGACCAGCCTTGACCTTGCAAATATGAAATTGGAACATCAAAATATTTCGCTAATTTTCCCCAAATTTCAGGTTTAGGATTTGTTTTTCCATTTTCATAATTATTATAAGTTCCACGCTTAACGCCTGTTTCTTGAGCTATTTCATCAAGAGTCAGGCTTTTTTGTTTTCTTAATTCTTTAAGCCTATTCATAAATAACACAACCTTTTAAGCCATTATAACAAGCAATAAATTACGAGAAAAGCAAATATCTAAAATTATTAGACGTTGACATCTAAAAAACTTAGATATAATATCTTAAATGATCAATATCTAAGTTTCTTAGATTTAAAAGGTGGTGATTATATGACTGAATATATGAGTTACACGCAAGCCATGAAATATTTAGGTTTTAAATCGCGATCAGCGTTAGAAACTTATATCGCGGCCGGTTTGCCAGTAATCAAGGTTGGCCGGTCAAAGCGAATCAGCAAGACCGCAATTGACAAGTTCATGGCAGAACATCAGACGGCAGCCACAAGCGAAACAGGCCAGAGCAAGGGGGCTTAATCATGGACAATGACGACCAGAAAAACATTGCGCTACTGGTTGAATCAGCCGTTAACAGCGGCATTCAACGGGCTTTACATCCCCACTATGAATGGCTGACTAACAAACAAGTTTGCGAGTGGCTGACTATCAGCAAGACCACGCTTTACAAGTGGCGCAAGCTAGGGCTGCCATATAGCAGCATTGAGGGAATGAACGTTTACAACAAAGAACAAGTTAATCAATGGCTGCTAGAGCATAAGCAGCCAAAAGCGCGCAGCTAGTCAACGGGTAGACGGCAGCACACCAAAGAACATCATACGAGGTAATTAACCATGATCACGCAGATTAAAAATGATATGGCTGGCCTGATTGATACTCACGGCCAGCCAATGAGCAAACAGCAAGCTGCCTTTTGGTACGTGTATTTGAACGCGGTAATTTTCGCAGTTTTGGGATTGTATGGAGTAGCAGCATTAAATCTTTTTGAATTATACCAGTACGGAAAACGCTGCTTTTAGGGGGCAACTTGCGACCCTAGCTAATTTAAGAGGTGAAAGACTTTGAACACTGAAAAGATTTTGAATGCTGCCGCAAACAAGAATCTAGCCAAAGAGTTTGGCAACCTTGTTTTTTTAGGCAACGTAACCGAAGAACCATACACAACAGATGAAATTGTTGCGGCTTATAGCGAAAACGATATTGAAAGCGTTAAGCGACTTGCACGAGAGCATAAACAAGACTTTGAAGAATTTGGGGTTTTCAGATTTGAAATCCGTAAACCTAATAAGGGAACGCAAGGCGGACGGCCTACAAAAACATACAAATTCAACGAGCAGCAAGCGACTTTGCTAATGACCTATTTAGGAAATACGCCAAAGGTCAGGGCCTTTAAAAAGGCATTAGTTAGAGCTTTCTTTGCTATGAGAGATGAAAAGCTAGAGCAAATTAAGAACCGCGCTAGGTCAATACCAGAACGCCGGACGCTTACAGACGCGATTAAGAATTGGCCTTATTGCAATAAATGGACTTACAAGGCAATTACTGACCTGATATTAAAGGCGTCATCAACAGGGATGAACGCGCAGCAGCTGAAAAGAAAACGCAGCGTATCCAATGCAATGGACGGGCTAACACTGAAAGAACAGCAGACTTACAACGCAATTCAGAATGTAGTAATTGGCCTGCTTGACTTAAAACAGTCATATCAGCAGATTAAGACGCTGCTTAATGCAATGACTGCTGGCAGTCAACCGGCAGCATGCTAGGAAATGCTAGGGTTAATTCATATATTGACGCTAAAAAATAAAAGGCCATACCCGCAAGCGAGCATGACCAGAACATCAAAACGGTTATCCAAAAAAGGGCCAAAAACGGAAATTTTTGGAAATATTGAGGTATTTAAGACCTGACCAGTTAAATTGACGGGTCAGCCCAAATTAGGAACGCAAATGCAAGGGAGTAAACGAAAATGCAAGAACAAGGATATACATTCTATGTAGCAGACGACCGCAACGGGAATAAAGCATTAGTTGCCGTTAAGGGGCATTTTACCAGCGACATGACAAACGGCATTATGAGCGACCCGCGTTTTTTCGCTAATTACAGCGAAACCATTAACGGCATTAAGGAAATCCTAGATCATGCTACCGTTGCACTGCCAACGAAAGAGGAGCGAAAAAATGACAATGAAAATTCAAACGCTAACCAAAGAGGAACAGCGGCTGATTAGTTTTTTGCCAGCTGGAGCAGAGCGACCACGATCACAAAGCGAGCTGGCAGCCTTGTTATATGGCAATGTAAGTAATGAAAATAAGCGCAAAGTTCGCAAGTTGGTTAATCAGTCAATTTTAGACGGCGCGCCGGTAGGATCACTACACCGCAGTTATAACGCGGGCTATTTTCTAATTACGAATGAGGATGAACGGCTGGCCGCCTTGCAAACATTAAGAACGCAATCAAGCAGCCTGATTAAACGGGCTGACAAATTACGCAGAACGGCATTATGGACTAATTAAGTAACAAAAAAACCGGCTATCAGAAAAACTGACAACCGGCACTTACTTTGAGGTAAAAGCAAATGTTTTTTGAACATCAAAATCCAGAATTAAGGCCGCCGCCTTGTCTGGATTGAGGTATTAACCGCGTACGGGTAGGAACGCGGGCAAAGTTTTTTTAAGAACCTTACGAATGAAATTATATGACAATTAAGGGGATGAACGCAATGAAATCACCGCAGTTAGATAACTTTTTAAGCGTTTTGCACGATAGCAATATTAGCAAAACGGCCCGCCTTGTATATCTAGACATCAAGGCAGAAAGCCAACTATCACACGGCGAATTTTACACCAGTGATAAATTATTAGCCGCAAAGTCTGGAGAAAGTGAGCGAACAATTGCTAGGGCCTTGCATGAGCTAGAGAAACACAATTACATCTACCGCAAAACAGTAAGAAAAGGGCTTGATATATCATCCAGAACGATCATACCGCTTAAATAAGCAGCGAGCGCAAGCCCTGCCATATTCTGGATTGTTGTTTGCACAAAATAAAAAGGGCATGACCACTTTAGCCCTTTTGTCTTATCAAATTAGATAGAGGGGCTTATTAATGAGCAGAAATGAAGAATCAGATAAAACAGTACAACGCAGCAATTGGGATAGCCTGCTGCCTGCTGCCGTTCGTTATGATAGCCGGTTAAAAGGGGACACCAAAGTTTTATATAGCGAAATTCTTTTGTTGTCTAATAAGGCGGGCTATTGTTACGCAACTGATCAGCATTTGGCAGCATTGTTTGATAAAAGGCGCGAAACAATCAACAGATATATTAAATCGTTAGTGAAATATGGATATATCAAAATCAAAAGTACCAGACAAGGCAAAACGGTTGTTGAACGTAAGATTTACCCGCTTACATTGCCTAAAACATCCATTTGCCAAAACAGCAAATCGATCATATCAAGGGATAGCGCAAAACTTAGTGATCAAACAGTCACTAAGTCATTAGTTAGTGATCAAACAGTCACAAAGGTTAGTGATCAAATAGTCACAGTAAATGACTCTAACTCTAATGACTCTAAAAAAGAATTAGAGAGAGAGCAAGAGGGGCAACAGCCCGCAGCTGGCATTTTATATAACGGCTTAAATTGGTATGAGAGCTTAGGCAGCTTAGACGGCAGATTGAAATTGCTAATGGATAAGTATTTAACATCCCTGCCAATTAATGTTATCCAGTATGCAATCGACAAGGCAGCCAACAAAGACAACGTTAAATCAAGTTACGCGTATCTTAGCAGAGTGTTAGCTGACTATCAGGAAAATAACATCAACACGCTTGACAAGCTGGAGAAACTGAACGCTGATAGATATAAGCAGTTGGGGATGAACCAACTTAAAGAATCAGACAAAAACCATGCTGCCACCAGTGAGGAAAGCTCAAAATTGAGCCCTGCTAATGCAAAACCTAAAACCAAGTCAATCAGTGAATGGCAGAAAGAGCAGCAAGCTATCAGCCAACATGATATAGACGAGAATCGTAAATATGGCCTGCCTGAATGGCTTGACGCTAAAACGAGAGAATCAGAGCTTGCGGCTGAAAAAGAACGAGAATCAAACAGCCTTGACGATACAAAGAGCGCAAATAGTCAGCTGAACGACAAGGGCAACAATGACAATCAGCAAACGAGAACGCAACCACAGCAAGAACAGATCAAAGTTAAGGACGATCAGCCCGCTAAACCAAATAGAGAGCCTAGAATGAATCAGCAAGAACAGATTAATGTTGCTTTGGGTCTTGCTGCTTTAAGAAAAGGCGAGCAATTGAGCAGCTATCAGATTAGTTTGATTGAACGTTTTGACAATGACGAAAAGGACTTAACGCTGCTTAAAGCATACAAAGAAAAAAAACATCCCCAACAACTAATTAGGGATGAACGACATCATGCAATTTTAGCCGTGTAAAAAGCCCGTACAGACGTTTTACATGAGTCAGGTATAAATACCCTACTAGGCAATTACATTTTGAGTTTTGCCATTACGAATCGAGAGCAGATAAAAATAAGAGCAAATTACAAGGGAGTGAATGACATCATGGCAGTTAAAAATGAATCATGGACAACTAGCATTTTTGAAGAACGCGAAACAGTAATCAGTTATGACCGGTTATTAGACCGCTGGCATATCTGGACGGACGAGCCAAAACACGCGCGCAAATATGAAAAATATATTGACGAGCAGCAGCCAACACACAAAGGCTACAATCCCAAAACCGGCCAGCTAGTAATGTTAGAGGGAGATTTAATAAACGTGAATGTAATTATCACGAAAAAGAGGACTTACAAAATGACACCAGAGCAGAAAGCAGAGAAAGCCAAAATTTTGTCAGAAATCAGACAACGAAATCAGAAAAAAGAAACTCAAATGATTTAGCGGGTAAATTATACCCGAAACAAAAACAAGACGCTTAGAACGCAATTATGGACGATATACGAGGAGCAAAAAGAAAGGGAGCTAACATTAATGCAAAAGAAAATTGAATATCCATCCCTAGTTGAACAAGCATATGGAATCCTAGCCAGCAGAGGGATAACAGGCGTTAGCAAGCTGGCATTGTTTAATAACATGGTCAATCAAGGGCTGCTAAACAAGCATGGCCAGCCAACTAAAAAGGCCATAGAAAATGGATTGATTGAGGCAGTAGACTATAACGACTTAAATCCAATTCAACAGTTCAAAGCAGAATACCCGCAATTTAGCGCAGTACCTGATCAATTCTTTCAGATTGACGATCAAAACAATGTACTAATCGGCTTTAAGGGCTTTGCATTTTATACAACCGAATTGATTGATAGCAGAACCGCAACTATTAAAAAGCTGGTCAGTGCTAAACAGGTATTGGCAGAATTTAAAGAACACGGCTTAACTGATCAGCAGTTGCAACTAGCCGACAAGCTAATTGAATTAATCAACCGTATAACTATTTAGCAGTGAAAAAACAAGCAGAATTGCACCGCAAAAGAACATCAAAATCAGAAAGAGGTAGAACATCATGAGATTAATAACAATTAGTGATCAGCATGGCCACGCATTACGATACGACTATCACACGGCACTAAAAGGCATTAAGAGCCTATATAATTACGAGCTTACGCAAGGCGACAAGCGTTTGAATGATATTGCTAAAACCATGCTGCCGCTGCTAGGCCATGACCTAAATAACATCAAAGCCTGCTATTGGTTTGTATTGAGTCTAAATAGTGGCGTATATCAGAAAGTAATGGACTTGTTGGCATTAAATGGTGATACGTTCAAAACATTGTCAGCGGTTGAAAGACTGGACACGATTTACAGAAATACAAAGAGCAAAAAGCGAACCGTTAGCGGCAAAAGTCTAGCAGCCTTACAGCTAACACAACATCAATCAGTAGCAGTTCAGCGAGCCAATGACTTTTTAGCCAATACGGACGAAACAAATATCGCTGCTAATCTATTGCGGGCTATGGTTAATGATCAGCTGGACAAAATAAAAAAACCGCTGCCAGTAGGCAACAGGGGAAAACTTAAAATTAAAGCATAGTAAGCAAAAAGCACGCCTAATTATAACACTTGTAGCAGCTTATAAGTGTAACCGTGCTTTTTGTTTTGAGTTGAGTTAAGGGGATGAAACTTTGGGAGTATTGTTTAAATCAAAACCGGTAGACAAAGCAAAGACCGGCGCAAATGTTAGAGCATTTTTTAAAAAGGACGTGCAAGAATTGCAAGCAATGGCTGGCAGAAAACTAACCGGCTTTATTACATCCCCAAACTTAACCAAGACTGGCAGCAGCAACCACGCAATCAATGGCATTGAATCATGCTATTTAGAGGCAGTTAATGCTGACCAAGAATTAGAAACCATAGCGGCAGCCATTAACACGTGTAGCGAAAAAACTAAAAAGATAATTATCATGAGGTGCATTGAAGAACGGCCACACCGACAAATGGAGGAATATTTTTGCCTTAGCAAGTCGCAATATGGCTTGTATCAACAAAAGGCCCTTTGCGAGTTTGCCGCAAATTATGCTAGATACGGCAGAGAATTAAGAGTATTTGCTGAAAACTGAATTAATGTTGGAAAATGTAGGAATTAAAAGGGAGCGGCATTTTGCCGACCCCTTTTTTAATTGGCTTAATCAAGATAGAGCAATAAACGACCCTTTTTCAAGGCTGACAAAAGTTAAGCAAACCCTTGTCAGGCTTGACTTTGAAGACGGACATAGCAATAAAGAAATTGTTTCTAAGATTGGCTTATTGAACGCCAATTCAGAAATGGTTTAGCTACAATCAGCAACCACCTAAAACAAACATCCCCCGCCCTGCCTAAAAATTGGCAGAGCGCACACATTGCCATTGCCTTTAACAGTAACGGCTTTTAAAACATTTTAGTGTAGGAGGGCTTATAAACGGCACTGAGCCACAATAAAAAGCTTGTAAAAGAGAAAAGAGCCTATTTTTGTAACTAATGTTAACCTTAAACGCCATAAAATCAGAGGCTTCATTAACCGTTGATTGACTTGGACAAAATTGGACAAAACGGCCTTTTTACAAATTGAATGAAAGACATCAAGGCTTGGCAAAGCGGCCATTTTCTCAAATTTGGAAAAACGCCGCTTAAATGAGTCCAATGTTAATTCGACAGTCGAAAATTCGACAGTCGAGAAAATGGAGAGCCCAAAAATGGACTATCAAAAGCCCTGATCAGCTTATAGCAAGTCTTATAGAACGGCAATCCTAACAACCGTAACCGCAATTACACTTGTTCAATTGGCTATTCGCTGCCTGGTTGATTGTGAACCTTAAAAAACCTAACATAATCAGCGCCTAAAATTAGACAATATAAAGCAAAATGGCCGTTTTCAAGGGATGAATAATATCTAACAGTTCCTTGCTATGTTTTAGCTTTTGCATGGCATTTACACAAAATAAAAAGGCTGCTGCTGGCAACCTTGCGAATGGTATTCTTTTGAGTGCTGCCGTCAAATAGTCAACAGAAAAAGTCAACAGAACGTCAACAGAAATTTGAGTTCGTATCAGTAAGCATAAAATCAAGAATGCTGATATATCAACGCTTGCGAGCTTTTGTTGACAACCAAAATAGACAATTTTTAAAAGTTTTTATATTTTAAATAAAAAAATCATGGAAGGAAATTGTAATGAACCAGCGACCAGCACGAAAAACTCAGTTTAAACCCAATCGAAGGCGCCGTCTTTTTAAATGGCTGACGATCATCTTAATATTCCTTGCCTTAGGATGTACGGCTGGTTTGCTGATTCCTGGTCTGAACCGCTCTCGCAACGCCAGCGTTAAACTATCCTCGCCCTTAAAAATCGTCCAAAAGGTCGTCTCTAATGGTTCCTCATCGACTGACAGCAACACCCAGCTTCAAGAAGCCTGGAAACCAATTCTGCAGCAGGCGGACGGGCACGTGGCCATTGCCGTCTACTCGAACCAAACCAAAAAAACCTACACGGCATCCAACGCTGCAAATCATTCATATCGCATGGCCAGCACAGTCAAGGTCTCAATTTTGGTCGGTCTCTTGATGAAACAGGGCACATTAAACAGCAGCGAGCAGGCCAATGCCCAGGCCATGATTGAAAACAGCAGCAATACCGCCGCTTCAGCTCTGTTTGTTGAGCTGGGCGAAAAAAGCGGCCTGCAGGAGACTTTTGACAAACTGGGAATGACTGACTCTAAGGCCCATGAAGAATGGGGACTTTCAACTACTACCCCCAGCGACCAGCTTAAACTGCTCAACGCCATTTTCTACTCATCCAACCTCTTGAGCACCAGTCAGCAGTCGTATGTACGCAATCTGATGCAAAACGTTGAAAGCGATCAACAGTGGGGAATTTCAGCCGGCAGCACCAACTTCTACCTTAAAAACGGCTGGCTAGACGAAGACGATGGCTGGATCATCAACAGTATCGGCTACATACCCGGTAACAATGGCGCCAGCGACAGCTATACGATCGCCGTCTACACTGATGACAACTCTTCAATGCAAAATGGTGAAAATACAATTGAAAAGCTGGCCAAATCAACCAGCAAGATCTTAAACAAATAGGTCCAGCAGTTTAAGATCGGCACTGCTTTACCGATTCAGCATAAAAGCGCTGATTTAGACTTTGAACAGTCTGAATCAGCGCTTTTGCTTTTACTTTAGCTTTAGGGCAACCTGTGGCATGTCGTTAGGCGTTAGCTTGCTGCCTTTCAGTGTTCCCTTTATCTTAATCGTCTTTTTTTCAAGCTTGGTATCTTTAGGCAGCCACAGCGTCGTTGTTTTAGCTGCTCGTGCCTTCTTTTGACCGACTTTGATCAGCGCACCTTTTTTGATCGTCTGTGGTGCAAAGCGACCCAATACGCGATTATAGAGGTTATTGGTCTGTTGGAACTGATTGTTGAAGTCGCCAGGAACGTTTAAGACTACCGTAACCAGGCGGCGATTGTTAAACGTTCCGGTGCTGACAAAGCAGTTGCCGGCTGAATCAGTCGTCCCGGTCTTTAGGCCATCGATCTCACCATCTGCTCGATCCAGAGCCGCTCCCTTGATCATCAGATTGATATTTTGCATGTGATATGTCTGTGAGGCACTGACTGGAAAGTCTTCTTGCGCTGTTTTGGTAATGTTGACGACATCGGGATAATGGTTCAACAGCCAGCTGGCAATCTTAGCCAGATCGACAGCTGAAATTTGATTTTCGGCGTTTTTGGAGACATTTTTCAAGCGCAGCGTCCCCAAATCACCATTCTCCAGGCCAATCATGTTGTAGATCTTGGCATCGGTCACACCAGCTTCTTTGGCAACCTGCTGCATCTTTGTATTGAACTTAGCCACGCTGCCGGCGTCAGCTAAGGCTAGCGCTTCGGCACTGCCATCAGCCGAAACCAGCATCATTGAATCAACCAATGACTTAATCGTATAGCTTTCACCTTCATTCAGGGGAACGTTGGAAAAGCGCCAGTCATTGGCCATGACCGCCACTGGATGCGAGATCGTTACCTTTTGATCCCAGCTTAGCTTATGAGCCTGAATATCTTTTTCAATGACGGCCAGTGTGAGAATCTTAATGGTGGAAGCAACCGGATAACGTTTTCGCGCGTTTTTTTGGTACAGAATCTGCCCAGTCTTAGCATCCATGGCAATCGCAGCCTTGGCATCGACATCTTGGCTCGTACCCACGTTTTGTCCCGATTGGTGGCCGTTGCTGTCTGATAAGCTGTCTTGCGCGACAACCGTTGATTCTTCAGTTGCCTCGCCATCAGCCAAAACCATTGAAGAAAGGCCAAGCAGGCTGAGATTAAGGCTGAGCAGTACCAAAACCAGGTTCTGCAGGCATTTCTTCCAGCTATGTCTATTCATTTTAAATATCAATCCTTATTAATAATTCTTTCTTGACACTGTCTTTTCTATCCTAACGCAAAATTCTGCCTGATTAGCAGCAAAATCCAAAAATCTCCCTGACGTTTTTTAGCCGCTAGTTTGACTCACTTTTTGAGGGCCAGCCAATTATATGCCAAGTCAGCGTTTCGATGCTGCTGAATTCAAGGCTTTCTTAAGGCACTGATTATTTGCATAACGATTCAATTCTAGATATGCTGAGATCATCGGTTAAGCTTGGATTTTAAACACACCAATCAGCGAATCGAATAAATTTTGATCAAATGTCTGAAACGATCTTGTTCAATCAAACAAAAGCAGGTGATTTAATGCAGCTAAAAATTTCAAAGACCGCTCAACAATGGCTGATCAAGCAGCTGGATCTGCAGCCTGGCAGCGGCGTGCGCTTCTTTACTCCAACTGGTGGCCGCAATGGACACGTCAACTATGGCCCCAAGCAGTCCTATCAAAGAGAAGATCAGCCCAAGCAGCCGGTTTTGCAGGTTATTATCGATGAGATCAACTATCATATCGATGATCAAGACAGCTGGTTCTTTTCAGGCAAGACCACGCTGATCGACTATGATCCGCAAAATGGCCTGACGTTTCATTTCTTTAATGGCAATGGCGAGCCGGTCGATGCCAACACCGCAGCTTCTAAAGGCAATACCCGCTTTGAAGGGCTGTGGGACTGATTTCGCCATAGTTATGACGCTGCTGCAATCTGGATCAGGTTAGGTCCGTCATTAACAGCTTAAATAGCGGCTCTTATGCAGAAATTTTTGTATAAAACATATGACGAAACCATCATTACCTACTTTTCGAAAAAATCAATGTATAAGTAGGAAAAAACTAATGTATATCGAGTTAGGGATCCCTAACATTACCTACTATGTTGATAAAAACACGTAATCGGAGGTAATTCACAAAGTCGGTCTAACCCTATCAGCCTTAGAATATACAGATTTACCTACGATTCACAGAAAAAATGGCAAAAGTAGGTAAAGCAAAATAAATCGGCTATGCATGTACCTACTTTTGGTAAAAAATCTGTCGATAGTAGGTAATTTCAAGCCGCCCAAGCCCTCAAGCCATACTTTCTTCACAAGGCATGCAGTCAAGCAATCATAAAAGTCGGGTTCCTACATACTTTCAGGATTATCAGCCAGCCGCCAAAAGCTGCCAGTTTTAAGCCAATCCAGTCCCGTTAAAGCCGTCATGATTCTACCATAAGCTTTGGCTGTTCGATGATTTTGATATTGTAAACGTTCTTTCCGACTGCTAACCAAAAATACTTCATTTTTACTGAAAAACTGGTAATGACATCCGCCACTACCAGTTTTTTAGTTTCTGTTTCGTTATTCGGCAACCGTCTTAGCAATTGCAGCATTAACCGCGGCCTGCTCGCTTTCAATCAATTCTACGCGACTGGCAATCACCTTTTCATCCATTTGAATTTCGCGTTTCAGCATTGGGTCATTTTCCTTAGGCGCAAAGAAACGCTTGAATTCGGCCAATCGCTGCGAAGTCTTAAAGATACGGGAGATTACGGTAATATAGGTTGGAAATTCCATGTCGCCGCCAACGGTCTTTTCCAGCCATGACCACTCTTGCTGGATCCAGTCCCAGGCTGCCTGTTGACCATGATCATTAGTCAAAACGCCTCTAAACCAAGCCCGCAGATCCTGTGGCTTGATGGTATCGGCATCTTCAAACCGATCAATCAGCTGAGCAATCAATTGATCATCCTGCGTCTTGGTCAATGCTGCACAGATATCCTGCTTAAAGCCGGCATCGGCAGTCTTTTGATAGTCCGCCAGCAGCGTATCAAACAGTTCCTGGCTGCCATAGTTTTTAACCTCGTTGGCCAGCACCAGTCCCCGTACATCAGCCGGCAGATCCGCCAGATGGTCCTGATACTGATCAAACAATGCCTGCGCCTGCTTGATTGTGTCACGGTTTTGCGCATACAAGGCCGCGCTCAATACGATTGGCCGCGTTAATTGATCATCATTGGACTCATCTTTTTGTGAAAGCCAGCCAAGCCGCTGCACCTGCTTGACGCTAAGTTGATCAAACAGCTGCTGCAGTTGACGCTCAGTCTTGGCAGCCGGCTGGACAAAGTTTTTGAGACTGTTAGCCACATGGTACAGCATTTCATTAACGATTCCAGAACGACTGTCTTTAAAGCGACTCAGCAGCGGGACGATCTGAGCATAGGAAATCTGCCGTCCTTCTGCCAACAGACGCAGATCCTGCAGCAGCTGCAGCTGATCGATGGCTCCCAGTTCATCAAGGTGATCCAAAATATCATTTAGCAGCGTCTCATCATATTTAACGATGACATGCGAATTATCGCCTACATTAACGCGGAACGGCCGACCATTTTGTTTTCGCAGCTGGGCATAATCGCCTAAAACCAGGCTTTGTTCGCTAAAGATCGCTGGTGCCTGATTATAATTGGCATTTAATGGAATCTGCCAGAGACGGCTCTTTTCCTCGCCATCACCAATAAAGAACTGCTGCTGACTGAGCATAAGCTTGCCATCCTCAACCTTGACCTCGACTACCGGATAGCCCGGATGCTCCAGCCACGACTCCATGATCTGGCCAACATTCATTCCTGAAGCCTCGCCCAGTGCCTGCCAAAGATCGGCTCCCGTAGCATTGCCATATTGATGGGCAGCAAAGTAGTTCTTCAAGCCCCTGCGCATCGCATCATCACCCAAAAGTGCCCGCACCATCACCAGCATCCGCGCACCTTTGGCATAAACGATTGCTCCATCAAACAGCGTATCAATCTCCGCGGGGTCATCAACGGCAACGTGAACCGACTGCACGCCATCCGTAGCATCCCGCTGCAGCGCCATTGGAACCTCAGAAGTCTGAAACATCTCCCAAACGTTCCATTCCGGCTCCAAAGCATCGACGGCCACGTATTCCATCATGTTGGCAAATGACTCGTTCAGCCAAAGATCATCCCACCACTTCATCGTAACCAGATCACCAAACCATTGATGTGCCAGCTCATGCGTGATGACCGTGGCAATCAGCCGTTTTTGATTGAGCGTCGTATTGTCCGGATCCAAAAGCATATAGGCCTCACGATAGGTAACCAGGCCCCAGTTCTCCATCGCACCGGCTGAAAAGTCTGGCAAGGCTAATTGATATGACTGCGGCAGCGGATATGGCGTCTGGTAAAAGTCTTCATAAAACTCAATCGCGCGTTTGGCAATATCCAATGAGAAATCAAGCTCTTTTGGCTGATGGGCCTTAGTAGAAAAGACACCGATCTCAACGCCGCTCTTGGTTTTGGCAAACTTACTCTGCAGCTCGCCAAATGCAAATGCAACCAGATAAGTAGACATCTTGACGGTTTCTTGGAAGTAGTGCACGCCATTTTCAACATGATCTTCCGGCATGTTGGCAATGATGGTTTCGCCTGGCTGTTCATCATACTTGATGGCTAACGAAAACGTCGCCTTGGCTTCTGGCTCATCAATCCCAGGAAAAGCCTGCCGCGCCGCCGTGGTTTCAAATTGCGTACCAATCAGCTGCTTTTTTTGACCGGCAACCGTGTAGTATGACGGATAGATCCCCATCATTGTATCAGTCAGCTTGGCATCATAAACTACTTTTAACTCCACGTCACCAGAATGCGGTAGTTCAAGCTGAATGGCTTCTTGACGGTCGCTGAAGCTGAATGGTACGTCCTGTCCATCAGCCTGAACGCTGGCAACGTTTAGAAACTTTTGATGCAGTGCAATCTTAGTGTCCACAGCATTGCCTTTGATCGTCGTAATGCCTTTAAAATGCTTGGCGGCGCGATCGATATCCAGGTAGATGTCGTAGTGGACTGATTGAAATTTTTCATAAAAACGCGTTGAGTCTGCCATGTTCTTTCCTCATTTCGTTAAATTTATTGAACATTATAACGCCAATTGCTAAAAAGATTGAAACCGAGTACCTCATCAGCCTTCAATTCTTATAATTTTTTAATTTTAAATGGTATTCTTTGCCAGAATCGGTATAATGGTAGCTAGTTATTTTTAAGGAGTTTTTATGCAGTTTTTCCATAACCAATTAAATATCCATCTGATTATGGTCGGCTGCTGCAACATCTGATTAAGCTTAACGGTAATGATGAGCGGTTCATAATTTGAATCGCTCTTTTATTTTTGGAGGACACAGCATGAGTGAGAAAAACCACGTCGCGCCAAAGTTAAAACGCACAATGACGGCGGGACAAATGGAAATGATCTCTTTGGGCGGCGCGATTGGCGTTGGACTGTTTATGGGATCAAAATCAACCATCAAATGGACCGGGCCTTCCGTACTTTTGGCCTATGCCTTTGTCGGTTTGATTCTGTATATCGTAATGCGGGCTTTGGGCGAGATGATCTACGTCAATCCCAGTACGGGGTCGTTTGCTGACTATGCCACCCATTACGTGCACCCAATGGCCGGCTACATGGCAGAATGGGCCAACGTTTTTGAATATATCGTGGTCGGGATGTCAGAAGTTATTGCTTCAACTGAATATCTCAAGTACTGGTGGCCGCATACTCAAACCTGGGCTGCAGGTCTGATCATCATCTTCTTTTTAGCCATCGCCAACCTGGCCAGTGCCAAAGCTTATGGTACCTTGGAGTTCTGGTTTGCCATGATCAAGGTCGTAACGATTGTTTTAATGATTATTCTAGGCTTTTTGGTGATTCTGCTGGGATTTGGCAATGGCGGTCATCCCATTGGCTTTAGCAATCTTTGGGCTCATGGCGGCTTTTTCACCGGCGGCTTTAAGGGCTTTATGTTCTCAATGTCGATCATCGTTGGGTCATATGAAGGAATCGAGCTATTGGGAATCTCGGCCGGTGAGGTTGCCAATCCGCAAAAAGCCGTGGTCAAATCGGTTAAATCCGTTTTGTTTAGAATTCTGATCTTTTATGTCGGTGCGATTTTCGTCATTGTTACGATCTACCCGTGGAATCAATTAGACAGCGTCGGCTCGCCATTTGTTGAGACGTTTGCCAAAGTCGGCATTACCGCAGCGGCTTCGATTATCAACTTTGTGGTTTTGACGGCCGCTTTATCCGGTGCCAACTCAGGGATCTACAGTTCTAGCCGAATGCTTTTCCGCTTGGCGCATGAAGGCAATGCTCCACGCCTGTTTGGCAGACTTTCCAAGCACGTGGTTCCCGATGCGGCAATTCTGGGAATTTCTGGCGGGATTCTGATCGGCTTTGTCTTAGACATCTTCGCCGAATACTTCAGCAAGTCAACTGCCGATCTCTTTGTCGTTGTCTTCAGTTCATCCGTTTTGCCAGGGATGATTCCTTGGTTTGTGATCTTGTTGGCTGAACTGCGATTCCGGCAGCATAATCCTGAACTGATGCAGGATCATCCGTTTAAACTGCCGCTTTATCCATTCTCAAACTACTTTGCGTTTGCAATGCTGATCATGATCGTTGTCTTCATGTTTATCAACCCTGATACGCGCATCTCAGTAATCATTGGCGCGGGCGTTTTAGTTCTGGCCGCGATCGTCTATCTTTGCCGTAACGGCTTAAATAGCAAAAAGCAAGCTGTCAAATAATCAAAAAGCCAAGCTGGTGGATCCCCACCACGCTTGGCTTTTCATATTGACACAACCTGGTTAGTTTAATGATCGACGATGCGAAAAGATCTGCAGAGGCATCATCTGCAAGAAAGTTGCCAAAATAATCAGGCAGCTGGCCAAGATATTGACCGGACCAAATTGAGTGTGCAAAAGCGCCACCGCCAGAATCGTTGCCACCAAAGGCTCAAAAGCTCCCAGCATCCCTGTCGTACTAGGATCGATATATTGTACGCTGGCCAGGTAGAGCGCATAGGCCAAAAGCGTACCGCCAATAACAATCCAGCCAATCAAGGCCACGTCTAACGGTCGCAGGGCCGGCATTGGCATAATAAAGTACAGCGGGATAAAACAAATGCCACAGATCAGCATCGACCAGGCCGTAACATTAAGCGTGCCATAGCGGGCAAACAGTCGCCCGGGTGCCATCGTGCTGATTGCATTGGCCAGCGCAGCCAAAAGCGCCCAAAAGCATGCTTGCGGCGACAATGCCAGATGATTGAGATTGCCATTGGTCACCAATAAAAACGTCCCAACCAAGGCTACGATGATCGATACCACATCGATTCGGCGCGGGAGCATCTTCTGAGAAAGCGCCGTATAGCCAATAATAATAACTGGCGCCAAGTATTGAATCACCGTGGCTGTCGGGGCATTGCTGTACTTAACGGCCGCAAAATAAGTCAGCTGCGACATACCCATCCCAAAAAAGGCAAATAAAACCAGCTGCAGGACGTCATGACGATTGCTAAACAATGCCTTGGTTGACGATCTTCCAGTCAGCTTGGCCAAGATGAGCAGCAGCGTTCCAGCTCCTAAAAGCCGCAGCCCGACCAGCCAAACCTCACTGACCGTCGTTTCGCCAAACAGATATTGCACGGCAACGCCTGAAGTTCCCCAAAAAGAAGCTCCCGTAACGGCCAGCAGAATGCCTTTCGTTCTCTTGTTCAAAATCTTTCCTCCCTGTCGAATGCATACTGAATAAGGATAAGCTTTTCATTACCAAAGAACAACCAGCATTTTAAAAAAGCTCATAAAAAACGCTCAGCAGTCGGCAATCGCCTCTCAAAACCGCTGAACGCTTTATTTTCAATCGTTTTTAATCATCAGCGCAACTGCCAGCCTGCTTGCGGCTAGAAACGCTTGGCCAATAAGATTTTAGTACTTAACCATGGAACACCCCACCAGCCGTTGACGCCGCACTGGTGAACCGTAATATCATGAAAGCCCAGCCCTGCCAAAATCTTTTGGTACTCATCAAAATGCCTAAAATCAATAATTGCCAGCGTACCATCGCTTTTTAAGGTCCGAGCTGCTTCTTGAACGGCACGCGCGCGATTGATCGTTGGCTTGACCTGATGCAGCGTCATCCAAATCAAAATCCCATCAAACTGGTGATCTTTAAATGGCAGATTCAATATGTCCGCTGCCTGCACTGAAGCGCGATCTGCCATTGCCGCAGCTTGAAGACAGTCCTTGGCGCGGGCAAGCGAATTATGCGACTGTGCAGATTTGCGCCCGACTTCGACCCCAGTTGCATGTCCTGGGATCGTTAAGCGCTTGGCCAGCTTTACCAGCACCTTTCCTTGATCAGTGCCGAGATCAAGCACCTGCGCGTCAGGAGACAGATGCAGGTACGTGATTGTTTCATCAATTATCTGCTCCTTGCCGCGCCATGACGCATTCAAATACAGCCCTAAACAGATCAATAACAAAACCGTCACCAGCCAAAACAGCCATTGATGCCAGACAACGGCCGCCCCAATCGATAACATCGCTGCCAGCGCGATTGCCAAAGGTACCAGCGGCGCATCTACTCGCTTAGACTTCATCAGCACCGTCCTTTCTTTGTTTTTATGCTTTTCGAGCCTGCATCCAGTTAGAGATCGCCATGCTTAGTGCCACGCCTAATCCTAATGGCAAAAGGGCTGAAAAATTCAAATGACAGACTTCAAACAGCATAAACATTGCCATTAATGGTGCCTGCTGAGTAGCTGCCAGGAAAAAGGCCGCGCCTAAGACGGCAAACTGCATCAACGGTTCGCCAGGCATTGCCTGAATAAAAATCATCCCTAACAGTACGCCTAAAGACGAACCCATGGCAATTGATGGCGTCAGTGTCCCACCATAGCCGCCACCACTGATCGTTGCCAAAGTAACCAGCCCTTTGGCAAAAAAGCCGAACAGCAGTAAAGCAACTGCCGAATGAGAAACACTGGTCACGTTGATTGCCATCTGGGCCACGCCCCGGCCATTCCCCATGATTTCTGGGAAAAACCAGGCAACGGCACCCGTCAGCGCCCCAGCCAGCGGCATTGTAATAAAAATCCGTCGATCCTTAACGCGCAATGCACTGGCGCGGCCAATCAACCGTTTGTACCAGGTACCCAAAAAGCCCATCAGCGGTGCCACGATCACTACAAAGGGGATCAAGCGCAGCGAAAACTGACGTGACGCCACCAGATAATACGGCTGCCAGCCTTTGACTATCGCACCGACCATCGTTGCAATCGCAGCCATGGTCAGACTGACGATCACGGCTTTTTTATCAATCTTTTTATAGAGGATCTCCAGGCAAAACATCGCTCCTGTAATCGGTGCAATGTAGACGCCGGCAAAACCAGCCCCAGCTGCTGCGGCAATCAGCAGGCGGCGGTCTTCTGGAGCCAGCTTAAGCCAGCCAATCCGATCACCCAATCGGATCCACGACTGAGCCCACATTGCGCCAGCTTCTCTTGGGGCCAGTTCCCGACCGATGGATCCCCCAGTCCCGACATAGAATACTTGGGCCGTGACATGCATGATCGTGGCCCCCATTGGCATTTTTTCGCCATCAACGGCCTTGCCCAATTTAACCGGTCGATAGTGCAGCTGCATAAAGTACCAGACGACTGATACGATCAGAGCCCCAATAATTGGCGCCAGCAGCCGGTTTAATGGCGTGGCTGAAAATGCGACCGGAATCGCGTTGGTTTCGGTAAAATGAAAAAATACTCTTTCCGTTGCGTCCAAGACAATGCTTAACAAACCGGAACTGGCCCCGGCAATAATTCCCATGACAATCGTTGCAATTGCCAGCGCGCGACTGTCACTTGACTTCTCTATTCTCAATTCTCTCTTCCCATCCTAATCCGCTACAAAAACCAAGTTATCATTTGTCGATGCCTGCTCATCATAATGATAGCCAAGATCAAACTGCTTTACGACCGCCAGATCATCAGCCTGCTGCTCAGCCAGATAGCGTACCAGATTGCCCCGTGCGATCTTGGCCCGCGTGGTTTGAGTCTTGAAGCGGCCATGCTCTGCTTTGACAAACGTGCAGCTGACCAGTTGGCGCTTGCCTTTGACATAAGGAATGACTGCTTTGGCATATTCTTTTGATGCCAGATTCAAAACCAGCTCGTCGTGTGCATAAAGCTCATCGGCCAGTCTGCTGCCCCAAAACTCATATAGATTCCTGGTCCCGGCAACTTTAGCTCGATCACCCATGCCCAAGCGATAGGAAACGATTCCGTCAAACGGCCTCAATAAGCCATAAAAGCCCGATAAGATGCGCAAGTGGTCTTGAACGTAGCCAAGTGCTTTCTCATCAAAAACTCCCGGAGCCATCCGCTGGTACTGCAGGCCGGTAAATGCCAGCAATGCCGGGGTCAGCTGATGGTAAAGGTCCATCTGCTGTACTCATTGATAGTTGGGAATGGCAATTTTTTCGCTACAGTCCCACCAAAGATGATGAAGCTGGTCGTAGCTTAAACTGCGCAGATAATCTAAAATCGTTTCCGTTTGCGGCAAAAACTGCGGTAAGCCTTGAATCGGCAATGAATCCGGATCAGCTTTCATATTCCGAGCCGGAGCAATGATAATCTTCATAAAAATCTCCTTTTATCGACCCGTCTATTTTAACATGTTCCCAAACAAGCACCACTAACTAATCCGGTAATGGTTGTCATAATTTAGACAATCAGCTAAGATTAGAAGAAATTTTTTAGATCACGGAGGAATTATCTATGATTGCACAACCGCAGCGAACCGGGGTCACCGTTGGCTATCAAGGCGTCCCGGGATCATTCTCTTCTCAGGCCATGCATCAATGGTTTGGCCAGGTTGAAAGTCGCAACTATCCTAAGTTTGAAGACGTTTTTTTGGCACTGCAAAACGGCGCAATCGACTATGGCGTCGTCCCAATGGAAAATTCCTCAACCGGTGCCATCAATGACAACTACGATCTGATCAACAAGTACCATTTCTTTATCGTTGGCGAGCAGTCCATCTACATTGCTCAAAACCTATTGGGCGTTAAAGGAGCCAAACTCAATGACATCAAGGAAGTCTATTCGCATCCCCAGGGTCTTTTGCAGACCAGCCAGTTTTTAGCCGCGCATCAGATCCAAGGAAAAGAATGCCTCAATACGGCACTGGCAGCTAAAATGGCCGCTGAAAGGCAGGATCCGGCAGTTGGCGCGATTGCCTCGACTGAAGCAGCCAAATTATATGATCTAGACGTTTTGGCACCCAGCATCGAAAACGATAAGTCTAATCACACGCGTTTTATCATTTTTGGCCGCGCACCAGAAGTCTTGCCGGATGCTGATCGAATTTCATTGATCTTTACCTTGAAAAATGAGGTTGGTACGCTCTATGAAGTCATGCGCGTCATTAAGGAGCATGCTATCAACATGGTGCGGATCGAATCGCGGCCTTTGCTGGGCAACCCCTGGGAATATTATTTCTATGTTGACCTAGATGGCAATCTGGCTGACCCGCGGATTACCGAAACTTTGGCTGAACTGAAAAACTATACGACCTCACTGCGTCTGCTTGGCAATTACCATCGTCAAGAAAATTAATTCCATCAGCTCAAACCAAAAAGGCACGCTGTTCAAGTTCAAGCTTGACAACGTGCCTTTAATGGTTTCTTTAAACTGCCGCTTTTCAATGAAAATTGACTAACGCAGAATCTCGATCAGGTTTTTGTTGGCAGCCTGTTTAGCCGGCAAGATCCCAAAGATGATCCCGACTGAAGCTGAGACCCCAAATGCCAACAGGAACGAATTCAAGGTTATGACGGCATGAATGTGGTAAGGCATGAAATTACTGATTATGCCCGCCAGCAGCCAGCCGATGACAAAGCCCAGCAACCCGCCGCCGACCGTTAAGACGATGGCTTCTAACAAGAACTGGGCCATCACGTTTTGCGGCGCGGCCCCAACGGCCAGCCGAATCCCGATTTCCTGCGTTCGCTCCGAAACCGAGATGTACATCATGTTCATGACCCCAATCCCAGCGATAAACAGCGAGATCCCCGCAATGGCACTGATAAAGGCCGTCAAACCGGTAATCATGTTGTTGACTTTGGTCAGTTCCGCGCCGGCATCGACTGCCATGTAGGTACCATCGTGAGCGCTGGTTCCCTTCTTTTCCATGTATTTCTTGATCTTTTTGGTAACCTTGCCGGCATTGGCGCCTTGATAAAAGGTCAGCTTAATGCCATAGCCGGTTGTCGCCGTAGTCCCCGAATAAAACAGCTTGGTGCCGCCAATCAGATCGGCGCCGTACTTGTTGTCATTATAGGTGTTGGCCTGTGAGCGATACACCCCGACCACGCGATAGTCGTGATCCCCAATCGAAACTGAAGTGCCGACTGCATTTTGAACCGTCTGATACTGCTTTTTAGCCAGCGACTCTTTCATCAGAATAACCGGTTCTTCAGTCAAAAGCTCATTGGTCGTAAGATTGCGGCCCGCTATAATGGAAATCTTGCTGGTTGGCCGCTTAAGCAGTGAAATCGTGGCGTTGTTGACCCGCTCATTGCCAACCAGCGGCGAGACGGAAGCATTGTTGGTTTCATGCGAGATTGCGGCTTTTTTCACCTTAGCGCCAAATCGTTCCTCAATCGCGTTTAAGTCCGTTTCGGTAAATCCGGAAGCAGCTGACTGCGAATCGTTGGGCGTAAAGTAAAGATAGGTATACTGCTCGCCGTTTTGAGTCGTATTAAACTCGTCGCTGAGCCTTTTTTTGACCCCATTTCCCAGTGCCAGAATCGTAATTACCGCTGCGATCCCAATCGTAATCCCAATCGTCGTCAGAAAACTGCGCTTGGGGTTGGCTCTTAGCGATTGCAGAGCACTGCGCAAGAGTTCGGCATTTCTCAATTTGCTCCCACCTTTCGATCGTCGACAATTCGGCCATCAATGATCTTGACGACGCGCTCGCACTGTTCGGCAACCCGTGGATCATGCGTCACCATGATGATGGTCGTATGCTGAGTCTGATTGAGCTGCTTAAACAGGTCCATGATTTCCTGACTGGTTTTAGTGTCCAAAGCCCCCGTTGGCTCATCGGCAATCAAGAAATCGGGGTTGGCAATGATGGCCCGCGCGATTGAGACCCGCTGCTGCTGACCACCCGAAAGCTCAGTGGGCAGCTTATCATCATAGCCTCCTAGACCAACGCGACTCAAAACTCGGGCCGCTGTCTTTTTGGCCTGCCGCCGACCCACTCCCGCATACAGCAGGGGCAAAATGACGTTTTCGGCAATACTGATGTCGCGAATCAGCTTAAAGTTTTGAAAGACAAACCCCACGTGCTGGTTGCGCAGCTTGGCAAAATCCGCCCGCGTATAGTCATGGATCGCCTGGTCATTGTAAAAATAGTTTCCTTCAAAATCATCATCCAAAAAACCGATGATATTGATCAAGGTCGACTTGCCAGACCCTGATTCCCCGATAATCGCCATCAGTTCACCGGCCGCAACCTGCAGATTGATATCATGCAGCACGTGAAATCGAGTCGCGCCCTGACCATAGTACTTGTTAACGTGTTCCAGTCTAATCATTGCCATCAGCGCTCACCTTGGTCCCGTTATGCAGCTTGCTGTCTGGGTTGGTAACGATCTGCTGACCAGCCTTGACGCCGCTTTTGACTTCAAAGTATTCATTGACCCGCTTACCGCTAACGGCAACTGCTTTGGCCTTACCGTTTTTAACGACGTAGACCTGCCCATTTTTAACGCTGGACTTTGGAATCCGCAGCTGGTTTTGCGCAACTGAAGCCTTGACCGTCTGCCCATCCATAAAGTCTTTGCTGCTTAGATCGGCATCGACCTCGTAGCTGGTATCGTTGCTTTGCGAGTTCGTGGTCGGCACCGTGGCCAGGTAGCTGATTGTCGTATCGGCCTGTTTACCCGTCGCCAGTGCCCGCACGTGAATCGCCTGACCAGTTTTAAGCTTGCTGTAGTTATATTCTGATACTTTGGTCTTAAGCTTCAGATCGTTGGAATAGATCGTGATTACCGGTGCGTCCTGCTTGGTGTCGTCTACCGTGACCGTACCGTCAAATGGTGCCGTTAAAGTCTGGGTGACCTTTTGACTCAGCGTGTTGACCTTGTTTTGAGCTGCCGTAACGTCACTTTGCGCATCGGCCAGACTGGCTTGGGCCTGGGCAACGCTGCTGGCCGACGGGTAACGGGGGCACCGCTGTTGGCCGATCCAGAAGCCGTGCCATCCTCGCTTTGCGCCGCCGCATCCTTTTGCGCAGCACTGACATTGTTTTGCTGTGCCGTTACGTTGCGCTGTGCCTTGATCAGTTCCTGTTTGGCATCGGCCAGTTCTTCATTGGCACTCTCGCTGTAGGTCGTTACCAAAGGATCACCCTCACTGACCTTTTGTCCGTTGGCAACCCCGATCGACTGCACCTTACCGGATGGCAGACTCAAAACCTGCTGCTGTTGGGCGGCAACGGTCCCGGTCAGCGTCAAAGGCGTCGTTTTGGCAACCTTGGCAACGACATAGCGTGAAGACTGCGCTGCCTTGTTCTGCTTGATTTTATTGATGATCCCCATCCCAATCACCAAAACCAAAACGATTGCCGTGCCGATTGTTGTCTTGCGGTGATTTTTTACCCAATGTTTTATTTTTTGCATAATCTTCCCCAGTTTCTACTTCTCAAAAATCCATTTCAATGCGACAAAAGTACCAAAAGCAACAGATGTTTTAGTTAGTTACTTAAGTGATTAACTAGATAATACCAAATTTTTATTAAAAGGCAATCCTATTTTTAAAATTACTTAAATACTTTATCTAGCGACCAATGAATTCAGTGCCATCGCCACTTGTCAACCCTGGTGCTGCAGTGGTTAAATAGTAGTTGAAATAAAATGACTCTGTCTGGGGTGCCATTGATTTGGCTGAGAAATACCCACATAACCTGATCTAGTTAGTACTAGCGGAGGGAGACAGCTTAATTTGGCGTGGCCGTATCGTCACGTTCTTTTGATTAATGATTAAGCACTCTTTCTCGGCACTGGGAAAGAGTTTTTTTATTGGTTTGAGACAATTTTAAAACGTTTTTAGGAGGAACCTTATGAAAAAACGGACCTATCAGCTGGTGCTGACCGCTGTGTTATCGGCACTGGCCGTTTGTGGCGGCAGCATGTTCTCATTTCCCATTGGCGTGGCCAAATGCGCGCCAACGCAAAGTCTGATCAATATTGTTGCTGGCGTGGTCTTGGGGCCGGAATGGGCAGTCGTGCAGGCACTTTTGACCTCAACCGTGCGCAATCTTTTAGGTACGGGGACGCTTTTGGCCTATCCTGGCAGCATCTTTGGCGCCTGGCTGAGCGGCTGGCTGTTTAAGCGGTTTGGCAAGATATGGCTGGCGGCTTTGGGCGAATTGATCGGTACAGGTTTGATTGGCGCGCTGGTCTCCTATCCAATCGCTGCTTTGCTGATGGGTGCTAAAGGATCGCTTTTCTTATTCGTCCCCAGCTTTGCAGTCAGTGCCATCGTTGGCGGCCTGTTAGCCTGGGTGATCTTAAAAGCCGCCTGGCAGCCAATCAGTCGCTTTGCCAAAATTTAATATTTATTTAGGGGCAGTTATTTGGCTTTTTTCCATGTTCTCTTGTACAATTCAGTTATCAAGCTACAATCGTTTTCTCATTAAGGAGGAATCAGCAAATGGAAAAAACATTTACTTTAGCCGAATTAAAGCAGTTCAATGGTCAAAACGGTCAGCCGGCCTATGTTGCCGTTAAGGGCACGGTCTACGACGTAACTGAAGTGTCAGCATGGCAAGGCGGCAAGCACCATGGCGTTACGGCCGGCACTGATGCCACCGCGGCTATTGCTCATGCTCCTCATGGCGAAAGCGTCTTGGGCAAGCTGAAAGTAGTCGGTAAGTTGGCTGACTAGCTGCCACGATTCATCGACATCATCTAAACAGAAAAACAGTCATGGTCCTCAACCGTGACTGTTTTTTGTTGAAACGCTTTCTTGATTTGATTATGATGGTAATAAATATTCAAGAGGTGAATCAAATGACTAAAGGTTCTGCAATCGCCTACCAAAAACTGCTTGACGAGCTGCAAAAACTGGACATCAAATACGAAATGGTAGACCATCCAGCCGCTAAGACCACTGAAGAAGCCGATGCCTATATCGCTGGTAAAATCGGCGTCCGCACCAAATCGATGTTTCTCAAGGATAAGAAGAAAAACTTCTACCTGGTGATCATGGACGATGCCAAGCGCATGGACTTTAAGGAGTTTCAAGAGCTTACCGGCACTAAGCGCATCTCAATGGCTCATGACAGTGACATTGAAGATCAGTTGGGGCTTGAGGCCGGCATCGTTTCGCCATTTGGCATTATGAACAACACGGCTCACAACATTCAGATCTACTTTGATCAAGACATGCTGGCTGAAAACATTCCATTAACGTTCCATCCCAATATCAATACGCATACGATCTTTCTTTCAGCGGCCGATCTGATGAAATTCATCAAAGCTCAAGGATTCGACTATCAAATTATTGATCTGTAAACTCAAAACGCCCATTCGTGAATGGGCGTTTTTTGAATGCTGCTATTCGGCAACCCGATTGCCCAGTTCCCAAAATGCCAGGGCTGAGGCGGCCGCGACGTTTAAAGAATCAACTCCGGGAGCCATTGGAATCTTGATCGTGAAGTCGCTTTGCTCGATCGTTGCCTCTTTTAGTCCTGGACCTTCTGAACCCATGATAATCGCCAGGCGGTCCACTGCAGTCAGCTTGGGATCGTCAATGCTGACGGTATTATGCCGCAATGCCATGGCTGCCGTCTGATAGCCAGCTTGATGAAGCAGATCAATACCAGCATGCTGCCAGGTTTTGGCGTCAACATAAGTCCAAGGTACTTGAAAAACGGTTCCCATTGCCACGCGCGAAGACCGGCGATAAAAAGGATCCGCCGAGTCGCTGGTCACGATGACGCCATCAATGCCCAACGCCGCCGCTGACCGGAAAATCGCACCAATATTGGCTGGATTGACCACGCTCTCGAGCACGGCAATACGGGGATGCTCAGCCGGCATGGTCGCTAAAAAATCAGCCAGCTCCAGACGCTTGACGCGATGCATCGCTGCCAGTGCGCCCCGCAAAAGATTATAGCCCGGCAGCTGACGAAGCAGTTTGCTATTGGCAACGTAAATTGGCGTCTGTCCTAAGCCGCTGGTCTGATTAGCCGCCATTTCATGATCCAGATCTGCTAAATCACGCGTCAAGGCCTTTTCTTCCACTAAAAGCGAAGCCGGTTGATAGCCAGCGCGCAGGGCCCGCTCGATTACCTTGGGACTTTCTGCGATAAAAAGTCCCGGGTCAGGCTCCAATGCGTGAAACAGCTGGGCTTCATTCAACCGTACATATGGATCCAAATCCGCGCCATTCAGGTTATCCAGAAAAATTAAGTTATGCATTTTTATCTACCTGTCCTTAAAGATCTAAAACCATTTTAGCATAACCAGCCAACACCTTTAGTTAGGCAGATTGCGTCAAAGTTAATCGAAAAGCCCGACAACGTTCGCATTTGTTTCAAAATTTCCAGCTATAATTGCAGAGTCAACCATCATCAAAAGGCCCGGCAAAACGTCTTAAAAGCCATGCATACCAGCAACTACCAAACATTTTTAAAACAGCTGCAAAAACGCGTTCCCGACTATCTGGCCACTGCCAAAGCCAACGTTGACGCTATGCAGGCCGCTTACAGCTATGGCGCTTCAGCCGTCGACCAAAAATCAAGTATCAAGATCCAAGCCGTCAGTCATGGGCGCTTAAAGCTGACTTGGCAGGCTGATAAAAGCGGCAGAATTCAGCTGCCAATCGTTACCTACCGTCAATCGCGGCTGATCATCAACGGCAAAAAGCTGACCCGTTTTAAGCGTTCTTTGGTTGGCTCACCGACAGTCATTCAGCAGCCGGGGCAAAACACTGCCTATTTAAGCTATGCTGCTCCATTATGGCTCAATTTCTTAATCGTTATTTCACTGCTGAGCTGGCTGGCTTGGGCGTTCAGGATGTTTTTTAATCATCACCATTCCCAAACCAATGATCATTTCGTTTCAAAAGACGAGCTGGCCATAAGATCTTATCCATAATTTTGGAATCGTTTTATCTGCTTCCCTACTAAAAAGTCAACAGAAAAAGCCCCATGATCCACGTTTTAGTGAATCACGGGGCTTTGATTTTGGTTAGGATTGGTTACCAGAAATACCGTTATATCGGCTTTTCTCTTTAATCAATCCCTATTCCCATTCAATTGTCGAAGGCGGCTTACTCGTGACATCGTAAAGAATCCGGTTAACGTGATCAACCTCATTTACGATGCGAACCGAAATCTTTTGCAAGACGTCCCATGGAATCTTGGCAAAGTCAGCCGTCATCCCATCGATACTGGTTACGGCGCGGATACCAACCGCGTAGTCGTAGGTCCGACCGTCACCCATTACGCCGACGGAACGAATGCCAGGCAGCACCGTAAAGTATTGCCAGATTTCTTCATCCAGACCGGCTTTCTTGATTTCTTCACGCAGGATCGCATCACTTTCCCGCACGATTTCCAGCTTTTCAGGCGTGATCTCGCCCAAGACCCGAATCCCCAGACCAGGACCTGGGAATGGCTGACGCCAAACCAGATCATGCGGAATACCAAGCTTTTCACCCAGTTCACGAGTTTCATCCTTAAACAGGCTGCGCAATGGTTCGATCAGCTTAAAGCCAAGCTTCTTTGGCAGGCCGCCGACATTATGGTGCGACTTGATGGTTTGCGCCGTGTCGGTCCCAGATTCGATAACGTCGGTGTAGAGCGTACCTTGGGCCAGGTATTCGGCATCCTTCATCTTCTTGGCTTCTTCGTTAAAGACTTCCACGAATTCCTTGCCAATGATCTTCCGCTTTTGTTCTGGATCAGAAACACCCTTCAGCTTGCCCAAGAAACGATCAGCGGCATCAACCTTGACGATCTTGACGCCCAGGTCGCGGCTCAAGGCGTTCATTACCTCATCAGCCTCGTTCTTGCGCAGCAGGCCGTGATCAACAAAGATGCAGGTCAGCTGGTCGCCAATTGCCTTGTGGATCAAAACGGCCGTAACGCTGGAGTCAACCCCGCCGGAAAGGCCCAGGATAACCTTTTTGTCGCCGACCTCTTTACGGATGCTTTCAACCTGCATGTCGATAAAGTCGTCCATTGACCAGTTCGCTTTTGCCCCGCAAACGTCAAAGGCAAACTTCTTCAGAATATCCAGACCATACTGACTGTTGCGGACCTCAGCATGGAACTGAATGCCGTAAAGCTTCTTTTCGTCGTTGGCAATGGCTGAGATTGGGCAGTTCTTGCTGGTAGCAACGACCTTAAAGCCTTCTGGTGCCTCAACGACGCGATCGCCATGGCTCATCCAGACATACTGCTTCTTTGGCAGGCCCTTGAACATTACCGCGTCGTCATCGATAACTTCAATATCAGCTCGGCCATATTCAGAATCGTCGGCTGGCTCAACTTTGCCGCCCAGATCATAAGACATCAGCTGCATGCCGTAGCAGATCCCCAAAATTGGAATACCCAGCTTGTAGATTTCTGGATCGACCTTAAAGGCGTCCTTTGCGTAGACACTGTTGGGGCCCCCAGAGAAAATGATGCCTTTGGGATGCATTTCTTTGATTTCTTCAGCGCTCAGCTTGTGGGAGAGCAATTCGGAATAGATGCCAAAATCACGAATCCGGCGCGTAATCAGCTGGTTGTACTGACTACCGAAGTCGAGCACGAGGATCTTGTCGAATGCATCAAGATTGACGTTAGCCACTTAGTTTCCACTCCTTTTGTAAAAGATCATTGTTTTTAAATCTAAAGGCTATTTTACGGGTAAAACCGAACAAGGTCAATCCTCAAGATGATTTTATACCCTGGTTTGCCTAACATATTTCGTTAAATTAGAATTCTCATACCATATTTACGGACAATTAATTTAAAATCAGTCGGCTGTTGAGTCAGCAAACGCTTAATATCCGAACTGGCAATCGTTAATCAAGCCTCAGTCGATGCAAACTGACTGAGGCTAAGTGAATAATTTCTTAAGCTTTATTTTAGTAATTCTTCAGTCTTATTTCTTAAGTTAAGTCTTATTTTGCGTTAACATTAATTAATATCAGCAATACGTTTTATAGAATTGAGGAATGATGGAAATGGAAATTTACGGTCCGTGCGCCGATAATCTGCCACTGATTTTAAACGACGTGCTCGATCGGATCAAACAGTTAAGCAGCACCCAGGTTGCCAACGGTCATCCCAAGCTGTATGAGCACTTGATTGGTCGAGTTAAGGCCAACGACAGCATGACTGAAAAATGCCAGCGCAAAGGCTACCCAGCAACACCGGAGTCAGCCCTGCGCAAATGTCGCGACGCGGTTGGCATTCGCGTGGTCTGCAACTTCATCGACGACGTCTACCGCTGCATCGATCTTTTGCGTGATGCCGACTGGTGCACCATCGTCAAGGAAAAAGACTACATTGCCAATGCCAAACCAAACGGCTACCGCAGCTACCACTTGATCTTAGACGTTGTGACGCCATACCAGGATATTGATGGCCAGACACCCGGTCATTATTTTGTCGAAATCCAGCTGCGCACGATCGCAATGGATTCCTGGGCCAGCCTGGAACACGAGATGAAATATAAGCACGACATTGACAATCCGGAACGCATCGGCAAGGAACTGCGCCGCTGTGCCGATCAGCTGGCTGCCTGCGATGTCCAGATGCAGACGATCCGTCAACTTATCCACGAAAATGATTAGGGGGATTTTTCCATGAAAATTCTGCTTGCTGAAGATGAAAAACAGCTTTCCCGCGTATTGATCATGGCAATGAAGAGCGTCGGCTATGATGTCGATCCGGTTTTTAATGGTCAAGAAGCCGTTGAGCATGCCCAGGCCAATGCCTATGACGTCATGATCTTTGATATTATGATGCCTGTTAAAACCGGTTTGGAAGCCCTTAAAGAAATTCGCGCAACCGGTGATCGCACCTACGTCATTATGCTGACCGCCATGGCTGAAATCGATGACAAAGTAACCGGTCTTGATGCCGGAGCCGACGACTATCTGGTGAAGCCCTTCGAGATG
>OGON01000361.1_pt1 | contig 37045 bp, 38 predicted proteins | sample 1552671 | NCBI WGS metagenome assembly OGON01 (sample SAMEA2580136, study PRJEB22360) | human gut metagenome | biome: human gut; feature: human-associated habitat; material: faeces | place: Denmark | collected 2008/2010 | reverse complement strand
GTTACGAATGCAGTCCCCTGACCGTGGATGAAGAATTTATGCTCTCCAAACGCCAATACGAACTTGCCACCGGGCGCAGGCAGAAAAGTGATGTGATCGCCTATCAGATTCGTCAATCGTTCAAGCCCGGAGAGATCACCGCAGAGGAAGCCAACAAGGTGGGCTACGAACTGGCAATGCGTTTCACCAAAGGCAAGTATGCGTTTATCGTTGCCACCCACACGGACCGGGAGCACATCCACAACCACATTATTTATAACTCCACTGCGCTGGACAGCACCCGGAAATTCCGGGATTTTTTATTGTCCGGGCTGGCGGTGCAGCGGTTGAGCGATTTGATTTGTCTGGAACATCAGTTGTCCGTTATTGAAATCAAGCCGTACCGGGAGCGGCAAAAGCGCACACTTTATCCACCCAAAGAAAGCAATCGTGACAAGCTGTGTTCTGTAATTGACGGCATCCTGCTGAACGAGAAGCCTGTGGACTTTGAAATCTTTCTTCAAAAGCTGGAACAACAAGGCTATGAGGTCAAACGAGGAAAGCACACTTCGGTCAAAGGCGCACGGCAGAAACGCTTTATCCGTTTTCGCACATTGGGCACCGGCTATGGCGAGGACGAGATCAAGGCGGTCATCGCCGGAGAAGCAGAACACCGCCCACATCAGAAGCAGCCGCCAAAAGAACAGTCGTTCCACCTGTTGGTGGACATTCAGGCAAAACTCTCCGAGGGCAAAGGCGAAGGCTACGCACGGTGGGCAAAACGCTATAATCTGAAAGAAATGTCCAAGACCCTGATTTTCTTACAGGAAAATAAAATCGGCAGCATCGAAGAAATGCAGGAGCGAGTAAATGCAGCGACTGCACGATACCATGAACTAGGCGATTCCATCAAGGCCGCAGAGCAACGTATGGCAGAGATTGCTGTCCTGCGGGCGCACATCGTCAACTATGCCAAAACCCGACCTGTGTATGATGCCTACCGTAAGGCTGGGTACAGCAAGAAGTTTTTGGAAGAACACCGGGAGCAAATCACGCTGCACAAGGCGGCAAAAGTCGCTTTTGACGAAGCGAGTTTGAAAAAGTTGCCAAAGGTAAAAGAACTGGATGCCGAATACTCCGCACTGCTTTCTCAAAAGAAAGCTGCTTATCCAGCCTACCGTAAGGCACGGGATGAAATGCAGGAATTGAAAAAAGCACAGAAGAATGTAGAGCTGTTCTTCGCCGAGGAAAAAGACCCCAAGGAAAAATCGCAGACCCGCTAAACAGAAAACGCCGAGGATTCTTCCCATTTTGGGGAGAGTCCTCGGTGTTCTTTTTCGTTATAGAAGCATTTGGCACAAATGCGCAGCCTGCATCCGGCGGATGCAGTACACAAAGGGTTTGGGACTATCCCAACAAGCATTTTGCAACGCAAAAATGGCGTTTGTATATACGAACGCCCTGCTTGCACCCGCTATGCGTCCTTTTAGTCCGCAGTTTGAGATTTTTAGATTGGAGATAAACGCCATGCCAACCTTGGAATGGATCGGTAAAAATAGCTCGACTTGCCGCTGCTGATTAGTAATGTTATGCTTTTGATTCTATCGTTAGATATTCAATCAATAACCGCATAAATCACCTCGTTGGTTGTACCAAGTGAGATGAACAAATCAATATGTCCCTCCCCAAAAAGATTCAATGATTTTTCCATCACAGATATGTATTTGCCTACTTGCATACGCGGCCACATCTGGAGAGTGCGTTACCATAACAATCGTCATTCCGCTGTGTTGTGGTCAAGCTTTTTTGTAACACTTGTGGCTACAAAACATGATGATTGGTATAAAATAAGGCGGATCGCAGATCCATGAAACTTTACATTTTTTAGAAAAGAAAGATATTAATGGAGAACATATGAAATAGGTACATATTTTGCTGCTGTTTATGAGATCAAATGTTCGCAAAGATTCTTACCACGTCAGTGGCTTGTTTGTTAGGGGGTAAATGACCTTGGCAAAAGACTAGAGTTGTCTTTGTACAGTTTACACAATTTCTTCAAAAACATCAACCGTCTAACCAATTAATTTGTTCACGGAAAGCTATTCAGAATTGTAAAATTGCCTGTTTCACTGAAAGAAATCCTGTTTATACTGCAAAACGCCCCAATTCCATTCAGATTGTGGTATTATATACGCAATGATTCAACATATAATAAAAAAGCTGTATAGTATGCTTCATAACGCTCATGCGGGCATAGATCCTATATAAAAACAAGTAATAATAAGAAAGTCACTTGTGGATTATAAAATATGTCAAAATTCTATAGTTAAGATGAAAGTATTGAATTTTATAGATAAACAATTGCCCGTATTCTTCTTACACATTAAAAGGTGAGGCGCGCTTAACATGAAGAGTAAAATTATTGTAGTGCAGTCAATCTTGATTCTAGCTCTATTAATTATAATTGGAGTGCTGTCAATTCAGAACGGTAAAAATTCAAAGGCTGAGGTACTCTATTTGGAATACGGAGATACTTTTTCTGCGATTGAGATCTACGGCACAACTGGCGAGAAAGTTGATAAACTGGCTCCAGATCAATCTAAGAAGGCAACAGTTGTTTTTTATGTGACTGATGAATGTTCCGGTTGCATTGGGGCTATGGCGGATTTTAAGAGGTTCGAATCTGTCTTTGGAGAAGATTTAAATTATATTTTCTTATGGGAAGATGGAATTCCCCAAAATCTAATAAAGAAGTATGAAATTAATGCGACTTCCTATACATTAAAGGGTAAAACAAAGATATCTACATCGACCCCGACATTTTATATTGTCAGCAATGACGATACAATTGTTTTTAGGGATGTGGATTTTTCGAATCATATCCAAAAGATTATCGACCTTAATTTGGTTGAAAAAGAAAGCACTCAAAAAAATGCAACACAATACATAGTGAACTCGTACTTTCAAAGTGTAAGCTCAAAAGATCCAAAGCTTGTTTACTTTTATATGCCTGGATGTTCAGACTGCCAAGCTGCAGACGAGCTTATTAAAGCGGATAAGTTGGATGAAAAGTTTGAGATTGTATATATTTATAAATATGATTCTAAAGAGGACGGTGTTGTGATAGATAAAAATAAATTATTTGCAAAAGTTTATGGAATAAATTGGTATCCTAGTTTTTTACTGATATCAGATACAAATTGTGAGTTTGTTGGTGAAGCTAATCAAGAAGAATTAAAAGCCATTTTGGAGGGGTTTTAAATTTATTCATTGAAAAATCTGGCAGGCAACAGATATTGATAAAGAGGTACACATATGAAAAATCGTATTAAAAAAGTGGCTACTATTGTCACCGCTATTCTTCTTTGCGTTTGCTGCAGTGTCCCCATGGCTTTTGCAAGTGGCACTCATTGCGGGAACGAGTATGTCGTAAGTGTATCGTCTCCGTATTGTGAAGGAAGAGGATGTGGTGGTAATCAAAGGGTCATGACATCTTATCAGGATTACACGTATGAGCAGATTTGCGTCGAGAATAAGACGACATTTACTCGTGGAAGAACAACGAGGAAGTCCAATGGTTGCTGTTAAATAACATTTAGACTGTCAGATTTAACCTATAGGAGCAGATGGTCTGCTCCTATAGGTATTTGCTGTTTACTGTTATAAATCATCTAGGAGATGAAACAATGAAACATGCGGCTATCTTAACTGCTCTAATTTTTGCAGTGTGCATTTTAATTACTACAGGCTGTTCACTAATACCTCAAAATGTAGCATTAAACTCAGCACAACCACAGTATTCTAGCACAACTTATGATGAGAAAAATCCTGGCCATCCTGATTTTATAGAGCCAGTAATTTCAGATAATTGGTTTATAGTAGAACATGTGGGTCGTGATCTAGACATAGTTCAACCGATGGGTGTAGCATACTGTAATGGTAAAATTTTTGTTTGCGATACCCCAGAAAATAAAATCAAAGTTTTTGACACGGAATTTAATTTCCTCTATTCCATCGGAAGCTTAGGAAACGAAGTTGGCAGCTTTTTAAATCCATCTGATATTGCAATTTATGATGGGAAAGCATATATTTTGGATTCAGGAAACAATCGCCTTCAAATCCTGGAATTAGATGGAACACCAGTTTCTTCTGAACACTTATTTAACTTTAGTTCGTCGCATAACGAGTATTATAGTCATCTGGCTATATTATCCCCAAATGAAATAGTCTTCACTGTTCAAGATACTGGCGAGAAGGCAAAAATTTACCGGATGAGCAACCAAGAAATCAATCCTATATACGATACATTTATGGGTTCTGTCTATGCCTGGGATGGAAAAACCTATGCAATTAATCTATATGAATTCACAAAAATGAGTATAGAAGAAACTGTAGCTGAAAGTGGTGAAAACAGCCTCCTAATCTTTGACGGAGATAAACTCGAGTCTCAAATCACACTGCCTTATATGTATAGCATTGCAGATTTTGTAATCGATGATGGCCAGCTTTATGTTTTGTCCTATCTATGGAACCGTCTGGATCACTTTGATTTGCAGGGAAACTATATTGAGACTCTTGCACAGTTTTCTTTTGATTCTGGAAAATCGATCGACTATAAAAGTTATCTTGCCTTTGATAAAGAATCCTCCACATTCTACATTACTGCTGACGATAATTCGGTAATCTACGAAGTCCAAAAGAAAATAGAATAAAGGAGGATAACAACGTGAAGAAGCATGTTATGGTGGTAAAATATATCCTCTATGATCTGTTGCATTCTCTTAAGCATTCAGGGCGGCTCAAATTTCAGTTGACACTGACTCTTTGTATAGGTATGTTTTTCCCGTTACTTTGTTTTGGCTGCTTTTATGCGTCAATGCTTCAGTTCTCTACGCTTCCTCTCGTGGAAGAGGAACGGGTTCTAACAATTATGTTGCAAGGAGAATCCCAACGCCCAGCGGAATTGCTTGATCAACTCAAAGCGGATTTTCCTTCAATTGAACAAAGTTCTATTGTATCTTATCGTTATAGTGTAGTGGAATGGTCTGGTGAACGGTCGAACCGATTTGTACGATATGCTACACCTTCTCTTCTAGACTTTATCCAAATAACCGATGTGTCAGGACGGCCAATTTTGTCAGATGCCCAAAAACTATGTATTGCAGAAAATAGCTGGCCTATCAATGTTGAACCAGGACAAAGCATAACCGTAGAAGGTGTAGAATATCATTTGTCCAGCCGCTTTACATGCTTAAGAAATTCCAGCAATCTTTATTTGCCTTATCCTGAGGGAAAATCCCTATCAAATCTGATGCAGCATGAAATCTATCTCCGGGGATCAAATTTACCTAACGAGGATACACTGATCCAATGGTTAAAAAATACTGGTTTAAATGTTACCGCATTTCAAACAGGGAAAGATTCTTCGTCAGAATTGCTGGTAAATTGTTTCAAATCTTCCGTGAATAGAATGGCAATTGGTCTAATCGGACTACTTTATGCCGCAATAAATGTTGGTCTAGTAATTATAGGGAAACTTCAAAATGAAAAGCGTAGTCTTGGCATACGAATGGCTGTGGGTGCTTCTTATAAGATGATTTGTCTAAGCGTGTTCAGTGAAAATGTACTCTGTCTGATGGCTGCTCTTGTAGGTGATATCTGCATTATGCCATTCATTTTGTTACATTGCCCCACATCTCTTGCCATCAAGATCAATCCCGGTGTTTATCTCGCAAGTTTTATGTTTTGTCTAGTGGTATTGGTTGTTATCACTTGGATCTCTACATGGAAGCTCAAAAAGATAAAACCAATTAGGTTAATGGAGAGAGTATCATGAGTTATATAATACATCGGGCTGTGCGGAAATTATGGTTACACAAAAAAGTATATTTTTTCCTTCTGATAGAACTGGTGTTGGGAATTAGTATCATATTATGTGGTTTTCATTCCAGCATTTGTGCGACCCAGCGCCTGGAAACTTATCAAGCACAAAATGCCTTTGGACTGGATTTTAGGGCAAATGTAAGTGGGGATCAGACCATCCCTGCTATTACAGTGCAAGACTACCAGGCAATTAGACAAAAATATTTTCAGCAAGGCATCTTTTCTTATATGATCTTGAAACATGCCATTTATACTTTGACAAACACAGAGAATGTCCAAAATATAACGATTGTTTCTATGAGTGATACTTACTTTGAAGATTTTTTTGGATTCACACCTCAACCAAACACGGCCTATCTAGGGAAAAAAATACAAACGGATTATCAAAATGGAATGATGATTTTAGCGGACAAAGTGGGATTTGAAGGAGATTCTTTTCACATTGGAGCGGAATCTTTTTTAACTGATTTTTTGCCTAAAGATGCTCGTTCACTAACTCTCACCGCGGAAGTTGAATTTGATCAGGATACTCAGTCCATGATAGTATTGCCAGAGGAGCAGTTGGATCTTTTAGAGCAATACATAGAAAGTTCTGTGACTGTTTTTTTCCGAATTACACCATTCAATGAAAACTCAACAGGTTTTATTTATAATATTGTTGATTGGCTTCAAAATGAGCACTCAGGATATCAATACCAGGTAATTGACCAGAGGGAGCAAATGGAAAAATCAATCCAGGACCTAACAAGTCAAATTCAGCAGCTTGCATGGTTTGCTCAACTGGCCCTAGTTATCACGGTTATAGGTATCATCGGTGTACTTTTGATTTTTTTGGAGCATCGTCGTCGAGAACTTGCAATCTGTAGAATGGTTGGAGCTACGAAGATTACATTGTTTCTGGAATTGTTTTGGGAAATTTTTTTATTGTGTCTAACAGGTGGAATTCTAAGTTTTCCCATTGCCCTCATTGTAATCCCGCATCTGTCTACTTCTGTGTTCATAGTAACATTTCAGTGGAAGAGTATTCTCGTTATGCTAGGCATTGTTGCAGTAATTGCGCTATTGAGCTGCAGCTGTGCAATTGCTACTATACGTAGTCATTCACCATTAAAGATTCTGAGGAGCTGATTTTTATAATGGAACCTATTTTGGAATTAAAAAACGCGAACAAAATTTATGATCAAACTTATGTAAAAACCGTTGGTCTTCAAGGAATTAATCTTAAAATTTACCCTTCTGAATTCGTCTGTATTACCGGTCAGTCAGGTTGTGGTAAGTCCACTTTGCTTAATATTCTCGGTGCCATTGATGATTTGAGTAGCGGTTCCTACCTTTTTGAAGGTGTTGATGTTACACGACTAAATGATCATCAAAGTGCGTGTTTCAGAAACGAAAAAGTGGGAATGGTGTTTCAATCTTTCAACCTTATTAACGAAATTTCTGCGTTGGAAAATGTTTGTATGCCGCTGGGATATGCTGGGATGGCACGGAAGCAGCGGGAAAAGCATGCGAGAGAACTTTTGGATCTAGTAGCGCTTTCCCAAAAAGCAGATAAGCTTCCCATTTATTTGTCTGGTGGCGAGCAGCAACGAGTAGCGATTGCTCGTGCGTTGGCAAAAAGCCCTAGGGTCCTTTTGGCAGATGAACCAACTGGAAATTTAGATCGTAAAAATAGCTTGTCTATTATGGAACTGTTTTCTCAGCTCCATACACAGGGAATGACCATCGTGATGGTTACACATTCTGATGAGGTCGCATCTTATGCGATACGTCAAATTCACATGAGAGATGGAACTATCATTGAATAATATGGTAGACTGCTGATGGTTATGCTGGGATTCATTGGTTACAGCTGAAATGCCTCTTTTCCTTAACTTTGGACAGGCAGTGATCTCGTTGAGCACTGCGAACGATCCTGCTGCCCATATTTTACACAAGCGTATCATATGGCAATATTGGAGACCATCCCAATAATTGTGTGAACCTCCGGAGAGGTGTAAAATAGAAGCATCAGGATGGAGAAAAAAGATATGTCCCGAAAGAATCGAAGCCCGGAAGAAAAAGCTCGTAGAGCAAAGATCCGTGAACTGCTGCAGATGGCGAACATCGACAGCATGGACGACATTCAGGAACTGTTCAAGGATACCATCGCTGAATTCATGGAAAATGGTTTGGATGCGGAGTTGGAAGAAGACCTTGGATACAGCCGGTATGACTACAAGAACAAAAGCACAGACAACAGCCGGAACGGCCACAGCAGCAAAAATCTGCGAACCAGCTTTGGCGATGTCGAGGTTTCTGTTCCCCGTGACCGGAAAGGTGAATTTGAACCGCAGCTTCTGAAAAAGAACCAGACCAGCATCAGTCAGGATATCGAAGAAAAGATCCTGTCCATGTATGCGAAAGGCATGACGATCGGCGACATCGAAGCGCATATTCAGGATATTTATGGGCTGTCTGTGTCTGCCACTACGGTAAGCCGGATCACGGATAAGATCCTGCCTGTGGCGAAAGAATGGCAGCAGCGGCCTCTGGAATCGATCTATGCCGTAGTTTTTCTGGATGCAATCCACTACCATGTCCGCAGCGAAGGGCAAATCGTAAAGAAAGCAGTGTACATTGCCATCGGCCTTGATCTGGACGGCCGCAAAGATGTTCTGGGCATGTGGGTCGGCGAGAATGAGAGCGCAAAGTTCTGGGCGACCGTACTGAATGGTCTGAGGAATCGGGGCGTAGAGGATATTTTTATTGCATGTACAGACAATTTGACTGGTTTCGATACAGCCATCCATGCAGTGTTCCCGGAAACGGAGATTCAGAACTGCATGATTCACCAGCTGCGGAATTCCAGCAAATACGTTTCTTACAAAGACCTGAAGGCTCTCATGTCCGATCTGAAAGCCGTGTATGCAGCAGTGGACGAGCAGGCTGCTCTGGACGCTTTGGAGACTTTTGCGCAGAATTGGACAATAAATATCCCAAGATCGCAAAGTCGTGGCGGGAAAACTGGACAAACCTCAGCACCTACTTCAAATATCCTCAGGAAGTCCGCCGTCTGATCTATACCACGAACACGATCGAGGGCTTCAACCGGCAGCTGCGGAAGGTCACAAAGTCCAAGAGCGTTTTCCCGACAGACGACAGTCTGCTGAAAATGCTGTATCTGGCGATGATGGATATTACGAAAAAGTGGACGGGTCGGCGGCAGGACTGGAGCCGCATCCATGCGCAGTTGTCCATCTATTTCGCTGAGCGTATGCCGGATTAACACCTACTGCGGAGGAATGTCAAGGGTATATGAACGGCTTCGCCGCCCTTGACATTCCCCCTTGCCGGCGTTATGTTGTTGTTATGGCGGCAGCCGGATTCGCCGTCTGCCGCCTCATGTTAAAATTGCTCTTGTTTTATGGCTGTCTGGACTTTACACAAAATTTGGGAGAGACCCGCAACATTATCGTAGTCAACATTGATGCGGAGATTAATAGGCAAAATGCCTTTGGTCTCCACCAGATGCTCCATGATCACATCGTATGTTCCCTGTCCGGTGACCATTGGGCGGCGGGTATCATGGATCTCTTTCGGCCCATCCACCGTGATCTGTGCAGACCGGACGTGGTACTCCCTGAGCTTTTCTGCCACTTCCTTCGTCAGCATATAGCCGTTTGTAATGATGCTGGCAGAATACTGTATGTCTTTCTCTTTGCAGAGGGAGATGATCCGCCGAGACAAGCTTTCGATCACCGGCATCCCAATAAGTGGTTCCCCTCCAAACCACGAAATCGAAAGATACTTTACGCCTCCTAGATGCTTTTCAATAAAGGTCATCAGGTTGTCCTGCGTGGCTTTATCCATCAGACGGCTGCCGTAGTGCCCCTGCTCAAAACAGTATACGCAACGGAAGTTGCAGGCCATCGTAGGGGCAATCGTCAGCGAAAGAAGGGACTTATTATACCGTTCCATCATCATATTGGTTTTGATCAGGAACTTCTCGTCCACCTTTTCCGGCAGCAGGTAACCGCGTTTCAAAAGATTCTTAAGGAACTCCGCATCCTCGATTTCTTTTCCCGTCTGCTGAAACGCCTTATACTACTGATACTGAACCTCATATACCACGGCCAGTGCGCCCGTGCGGGAGTTATAAAATGCGATCCGGTCTTTACCCAGGTCGTCATAGATAAAGTTGTACGCAGATTCCTTTAGGTTCATTTTAATCCCTCCCATGGACAACGCTTGTTTGGTAGACTTTGCTCCAACGCTTTGGCTGTTTTTATATTAGCACTATTTGATGAAAAAAACACGATTTTTCAGTGTAAACAGGATTTTTTTGCAGTGAAGAAGGCAATCTTGACGGCTGCGGCGGCTCCCCTTCAAAAAGAGAAGCATAAACGCCGTCTCTTGTCGCACTGCTTCTTGTAAATCATAACCCCGCGTGAAAACGCGGGGTTTGCAGAACGGCCCCATAGGGGCCATAATACCAGCCGCGCCTAAAGGCGCACAATGAGCGACGTCAACCGCACACTGACGTCGCTTTTACTTTCTCATACTATCTGCAGGCACTTCTGACGAATCGTCGTCATCGAAGTCAGCTACATTCTTGAACGGATCTTCGTATTCCTTGAAGCTCAACTGGTCGCACATCTGATCGTTGAACTCTTGTTCCTGAATGTATTTGCGGATTTTGGCTTCGTTTCCGCCTACTGTATTTACGTAATATCCTTTTGCCCAGAACACTCTCCTTCCGTATTTGTATTTTAAGTTTGCATGTCGCTCGAATATCATGAGCGTGCTCTTCCCTTTGAGATATCCCATGAAATCTGCTACGGCAAGTTTGGGCGGTATTGACACAAGCATATGGATATGGTCTGGCATCGCATGGGCTTCTATGATTTCCACATGTTTATAATCGCAAAGCATTCTTAATATCTTGCCAATATCTTTTCTCAACTTTCCATATATCATTTTTCTGCGATATTTCGGCACAAGCACAATATGATATTTGCAATTTCAGCTCGTATGTGATAAACTTTTCTCGTCCATATGGATTGAACCTCCTTTTGCTTTAGTATGCGGTTGGCGTTACCCGCTTCTAATTATAGCAAAAGGAGGTTCTTTTTCTACCGTTTCAACGCTACGACTCTATTCTCCCACAAGCATAGCTTGTGGTTCTCTCTATGAACAAAAGTGACCCTGGTATAGTTACCAAGGTCACTCAATCCCTAAAAGCCACAAAACAGAAACATTCAGCGTCTTTGCTATCATTTTAATCTCATAATCAGCAACAAAGCGAGTACCGATCTCAATTCTGCTGATACAGTCTCTTTCTAATTCCACTCCTTCCAGCCTTAACCGTACAGCCAACGCTTTCTGCGATAGATGCATCTTGATTCGAGCTTCTCGAACTCGTTCTCCGCTAATATTTTTCTTGCCATTAAAATCATAAATTTTCATAGGCACGCCTCATTTTATGCTAATCATCAGAACTTTTCTTGACTTTAGCATAAATCCAAGCTTTAATTGTGCTAAAGATAAGCACGTCTTAAAAATCATTGACAGAGTGAGGTAAATAGCTGTATGATAAAAAGAAAAGAGCAAGTTGAAAGGTACGTGTCTCTTATGAGAATTGCTATACTTGATGATGATCCGAGATTTTCTGATAGATTATATCAAAAAATCAGTACGGCAGTTGCAAAACGAGATTGGGCTTTGGAGTGTCAGATCTTCTCCCATCCGCAGGATCTGCTGAACTCTGATCTTGGCACTCTGCACGCAGTATTTTTGGATATTGATATGCCGGAGATGAACGGCCTGGAGGTTGCCTCTCAGATCCATCAGCACTACCCTGACCTTATATTGGTATTTATAACAGCCTTTTTGCAGTTTGCTCCCAGTGGATATAAAGTCAGCGCATTCCGTTATATTTTGAAGGGAAACTATACCGAGGAACTGGACTCCTGTCTGGATGCGATCCAAGCGAAACTCTTGGAAGGCACGGAAACGATCGTAGTTGACTCAAAAAACCTTCAAATTGAAATTCCTTTACGAGACATTTTATACCTTGAGGGTACCCCCTATCGTTGTGTTTTATTGCACACAACGGATGTTACTTCTCCTGTATTAGAATGCCGTGGCAAAATGAACAACTACGCCCAATATTTGTCTGACAAAGGCTTTATTCGACTGCAAAAAAGTTTTCTCGTCAATATGTCTTATATCCGCAAAATTTCAGGATATACAGCGCAATTACGAAACGGCGAGGTCTTAAAAGTCTCCGAAAAAAATTACAAGTCGATCTGTGCAGAGTATCTTATGTGGAAAGGCCGTCGTTATGAGTTATGAATCGTCCGTCCTATTAAACATCTTTGTTGTTCTCATAGAAGTTTTTGCTTTTATCGTTTTTTCCAGCGCTTTCTTCCAGAAAAAGATCACCTCAAGTAAATTTATACTCTCTGCCCTTGTGTTGACGGGTCTGAACTCTATTTGCCTGGCAATTTCAGAGTCAAATGTGCTTTTCAAGCTGGCGCTTCTCGCTTGTGTCTACTCACTTTGGTTCGTTGTAATATACCGTGTTCCTTCGATAAAATATATTGCAATTTCAGTTTTGTTTTTATCATTTATAAACATTGCCGACAATTTCTTGTTTGCGGGAATCACAATTCTAAAGCACGTCGATATGCAGGAATTGTATCGTGACCCATATAGATATTATCTGTTTTGCTATATTGTAAAGATCATTGAGCTGTTGATGTTTGTGGTCTTTAAGTTCGCTGTAAAGCAACGGTTTTATTTCCATCACACCACATGGAAACACTGGTTGAAAATCTTCGTTTTACCCATTTCGTCTTTGTGTATTGCGGTTTTCTTGTGGCGTTTATGTTGGCTCGTCCCCTTTGCTGCAAGAGAGATCTTATTCTGCACAATTGCTTTGTTTATCGTAAACGCTTTTGCAGTTATTATGCTCAGTTATTTGGATCAAGAACAGCAGCTTATTCAAGATAACATCGTTTTGAAACAAAACATCAAATATCAAAACGATACTGTCGCAGCTTGGGCAACCGCCTATAAGAACCAGCGAAAAATGACCCATGATTTTCAAAATCAACTCAGCATCATTTACGGCTTGGCAGAATGTGAAGCGCCTCATGGTGAATTGTTGCCCTATATCCAAACTGTCATGAAAGATCGTATGAGTACTTCCCTGATCGTCAATACGGGCAGGCTGGTTGTAGATGTACTTTTGAGTCAAAAATACCACCTCGCACATTCAAAAGGGGTTCATTTCTTATTTCAATTGGATGACCTCACCTGTTTCGGACTGAAAGATGAGCACCTTGTTGTTGTCCTCTCCAATTTGATCGACAATGCCATTGATGCTTGCGAGAAGATTGCAGACGATAAAAACAAACTAATTACTCTTGTGATGAAAACAGAAGAAGGAAGCAGTTATCTTTATGTTGAAAATACGACCGCATTTCCTGTAAAGATCTTAGACAATCAAGTTGTGCTGCCTTCCAAACAATCTGAAGAACACGGCTACGGATTGAAGAATGTTGCTGCAATTCTAAATCTTTATAACGCCGTTTTTGCTATAACCTATAAAGAAGCTCCGGGCCTATTTTGCTTCTCGGCCCAAATTCCTGAAACGCTTTCATAAGTCTATACCGATTTCACTGCAAAAACAGCCGATCTCACTGCAAAAGCTACATATAGTTCTAAAAATGTGTTATATACTGTCTAAAGAGAGGTGTAAAAAGATGCTTCATAGCATTTCTCATCGATTGACAGAATGGTTTTTCCGGCATAATTGGATCGAAGAAAGCAATTATACCTGGTGTCTTTATGTAGTAAAAAAAAACTTCTTCAATTCTGCTTTCTTCTGACCCTATCAATTTGTTGCGTTATTTCCAATCAGTATTTCAATACATTTATTTTTATGGCAACAATGTATTTTTTGCGTCATCGAATGGGTGGATGGCACGCTCCTTATAATTGGATGTGTATCCTACTGACAACAGTGACAACCTTAGTTGTTCTTTATATATTGGCGCCTGTTCTAATGCGCATAAATTCGTTTACCGTGTGGATACTTGATATTCTATTGATTCTAGCCGCATTTAGAACCAACCCTATTTATCCGCCGCAGCTACATTTTGATCAAGAAATCACATCTTCAAACCGGCAAAAAAAGAATTTCATACTTATCTGTATCGCAATTATACAAGTCTTTTCTGTCCAGTTTGGGTTCCCCCAGGTGCTGATTTTTAGTTTTAATGGCATACTAGTCAGTATGCTGCTTATAGTGGTCGAAAAATTTAAACAGAAGTATGGAGATTTTTATGAATCAGTTGAATGACATCGGAAAAAGAATCCTGAACCACGCCATTGTTCTTGAGCGATTTGGCTGGCCCCCTTCTTGTACAGGTGGCATATATCAGCCTGAACGCCCCGTTTGTAACTATCCCCAGCCGGATCATGAAACTCCTCCCAAAGAACCCAACAACTAAAACAATGGACACAAAGACCACAAACGAAGCTTTCCGTATCTCTATTTGGAATATACAGAAGAGTCGTTTGCGGTCTTTTTTATTATTTTCACCACAGATCTTTCTCACATGAAAAGGAGGTTCCTATGCAAAATGATTTTCGGTCTGAACTGTACATTTCTACCTGTCCCCGATGCGGCACTCGCCTCATGTGTGGAAAGATCATCGTCACCGGCTTGCAAAAATGTTCCAAGTGCAACCGACACTGGGTCATCCAGATGGAAAAGAACAAACTATCCATTACACGGGCATCCCTCTATTTTGAGGAGTTCGCCTGAGCCCCATTCAAACTGAATATTGTATGAGACATACTGTATCTGCGTCGGATTGGGTTTAGCCCTCAGGGACGGAATTCAGGAGTCAAAAGTTTGTCAGATAGGACTGGACCGGCTATAGGCCGGACGAGACCGGCAGACGGAAGCGATTTCTTCAGAGAAATTGCGGCTGTCTGCCGGTCTTTTTGCGTTTCGGGATCCGCTTCCGTTGCCCCTTTGGGAGTGACGCATGCGCCGAGGTTGGGAGACATATATCGCCCGATATCCTTGAAAGCCAGATCTTGCACGTCTATTCACACGTCAAGACCTGGAGGGTAAACCTATGCGCTTTGATCCTGTGGAATGTGGAAAGCGAATGAAAGCTCTGCGCGAAAGTAAAAAACTCACGCAGATGCAACTTGCCGAGCACCTCAATATCAGCCTGAATCATGTAAAAGCACTAGAACATGCCAGACGGCTGTTTTCCATTTATCTTGTCATTGAGATCTCTGAATTTTTTGATGTATCTCTGGACTATCTTCTTTTAGGAAAGACACAAAGCGCCAGCCAAGTCCATTCCGAGCTGAATGCTGCGATTGAAATTTTAGAACGCATAAAGAAAGAACTGTAATAAGGTTCTCTTTGAGAGAACCAAAGGCTTCCTACAAGAGAGTTCCAAAGGAAAAATTTCTGCGGTATCATACATTCACAGCCAGGGCGTTCCCCAGTCAGGGCGAAACCCCAAACTGTAAGCCGTACCTTGAAAACTGAATATCATTCCCTCGGACAAAATAATGAAACTTCCGTAACTCGCGGCCCGGTCACAACGAAGACGGGGTGGCTGAAGAAGCCAATGTGGAGTGTGGGTGCAAGTCCCCACTTACCGAGGTGCATTCCAAATCCAACGGGGGTCGAGGACAAATAGGTTGGAAAAACTTAAAGCAAAACTTCAAAGCCCACCACCGGGATTCTTCTGAATCTAGGCAGTGGGCTTTTTCCATACCGAATATTCATTCTGATGACACGGAGGTAATGATTATGAGCCGTACTTTTACCCACAAGACCGACGAATCGACCCTGACCACCCTCTGCCCCCGCTGCCTGAATGCCTTTCGGAACACGCGTGGCATTCGTGTCCGCCGTGCAGACCCCTATCAGCTCACAAAGGAGCCTTGCACCTACTGCCAGACCAACTTCGGCTACGACTACTACATCCAGCCCACCAGCCCGAAATCCACCTACTTTAAGAAGGGACGGTTTGATGATGAATCTGAATGCGCTTAAGATCGACCCGGAGTTTCAGGGCAAGATCCCGCCGCTGAACGCCGAGGAGGAACACATCTTAGAGCAGAACATGATTCAGGAGCGGCGGCTTCTGAATCCGCTCATCATCTGGAACGGTTACATACTGGATGGACATTCCCGGTATCGCATCCTCAAGCATCACCCGGAAATCGCTTTTGAAGTGAAGGAAATCCAGTTGCCCGACCGTTACGCTGCACTGGCATGGATCTGTCAGAATCAGTTGGGGCGCAGAAATCTTGACCCGGAACGCCGGAAATTTCTGATGGGGAAAGCCTATGAATCACAAAAATTATCTGACTGGGGTGAAAATCCTCAAAATCGCAATAAGCAAAGCGGTCGATTTGCTCCATGTGGTCAAAATGACCACATGGACACCCACATCCGCACCTGCGAAAAAATCGCACAAGCGAATGGTGTCAGTCCAAAATTTGTCCGGCGAGCAGAAAAATATGCCAATGGTATAGATGCCGCTGAAGCTGCTGTTCCCGGTGCGATGGAGGAAATACTGACCGGGCATATCAAGGCTACCGATGCCGAGATCACTGCTCTGGCGAAAACCCCAAAAGAAGAAATCCCTGCCATCATCAAGGAGCTGCGCAAACCCAAGAAGGACCGGAAAGCAAAGAAGCCGACAAGCCCGGAAAAATCCGATGTTGCTGCCGACGATGCTCCTGATTCCAATGAAGTCCATACCGAGGATGAAATTGAGCCAGTAAGCAATTCGCCCCCGGATTTCAAAAGGAGTATCCAAGGTCACAAACGCTGTCTTACAGACGAAGATCGAAAACGACTTCGGCAATCCATTGACAACCGCCATCATAAAACGACCGTTGCGAACGGCTCAATTATGATGTGCGAAGTTCAGGGCGCAAAGGAGGATTTTATCCGCCGCTGGAATCTCGTATTCAAAGACTATCCCGATGTTTTTGAGGACAACGACTGCCGAAGTGCCATTCTTTCTCTGATTGATGACACTTCAGCCTATCTTCAGACGATAAAGGAGAGAGTGCTATGATGATTTCTAATCTGAACCTTGCCAATCTGCCCGAATGTGTTTGCGAGATGCGCTACATCGATAGCGCACTCTTGACCCCCTGCGCTGAATACCAGCGTGTTTTGCGCACCAAAAAGGTGGAGGAGATTTCTGCTACCTTTTCGGAGTACGTTGCCAACGAACCGAGAGTCAGCTACCGTGATGGTCGCTATCATGTCTTTGACGGCCAGAACACCATCGAAGCGCGTATCGCCTGCAATGGTGGTCATGACCTCCCGATTCTCTGCAAGGTCTTTCATGGCCTTTCCAAAAAGGATGAAGCCCTTTTGTTTGCTGTTCAGACGGGCATTTCCACCGATCTGACCGCAGGTGAGCGGCTTCGTGCTGACATCGTGGCAGAAGATGAGGATGCCTGTGCATTTGTTGCAGCCACCGAAGCAACTGGTGCTACTTTTGCACTGGATGGCATCCGAGCCGAGTGGAAGATCTACTGCATCCGCTCTGCCTATTATATTTATAAGAACTACGGTTCTGACATCTATCAGGAAGCCCTGAAGATCATTGTGGAGGCATGGTGGGGCGATTCCGATTCGTTCCTCTCCGGTATCCTCCACGGTGTCACCCGCTTTGTGGCAATGTACCGGGATGAGTACAGTCGGGAGCGTCTGATCGCACGGCTCTCCACGGTGCACCCCAAAACCATCACCAAAAATGCACGGAAGGATACGGGCAACACCGCCGACCGCCACATGAAGCAGATTCTGGAGATCTACAATGGCTCCAGCCGTTCTCTGAGCCTTCCTGTAAAACGTTGATGCTCTCGCCTTTATCGGCATACTCCTTTTTCCTGCAAGAGCCGCCTGCCAAAAACGGGCGGCTTTTGCTACATATAGAAGGATAGGAGGTCTGATAGCTATCATACCAAAAGACTGGAAATACCTCAGAGGGGACATTTACTATGCGGACATGGAGCCGCACATCGGCTCCGAGCAGGGCGGCACCCGCCCTGTGGTGGTTCTGCAAAACGATGTAGGGAACCGCTATGCGCCTACCCTTATCGTGGCGACGGTGACTTCCCGCACCGAGAAAAAGAGATACCAGCCCACACACGTTCTGATAGCCCACAATACGGCCTTTGAGAAGCCGTCTGTGGTTCAGTTGGAACAGATCTTCACGATAGACAAAAGCCGCATACAACGCTTCTTGGGGCAGACTACACGGAATGAAATGCGCCGGATCGAAGAAGCCCTGATGAACAGTTTGAAAATCAATGAATGGGACAGGAGGAATGCCGATGAATGAAAAAGTGATGGTATCGCCGGAGATCCAGAATGAAGCAGTTGTCCTGCCGCAGATCGTCAGCATCAAGCAGGCAAGTCAGCGCATGGGCTTGCCTGAATATTACATCCGCCGCCTTTGCCGGGAAGTTCCGGGCATGGCATTTCAGTCAGGTATCAAATGGTATATCAACCTCGGAAAGATGGCTGACTACTTCAACGGTGGAACGACAACTTCCTGACTTGTCAAGGATGTGGGTACGAACTGCGACATCCTAAAAATTAACCGCCTGAACTGCTATACTCATCGTGACAGAGATAACCACCACACAGAAAGGACGGTAAATATATGGCATCCATTAAGCTGATCGAACCCAAAAAGAAACCCCGGTATTACCAAATTACTGCAAATGTTCTGGTGAACGGCAAAATCGAACGTCGTTATGGACGGTTCGATTTTGACCCCACTGAACTGAAAAACGCTCGTGCGCGCAACGCTGCTGCGAATGCTGCCGCCGCTGAATTTGAGCGGCAGGAACAGGAAAAGGCCGATAAAGAAGCCAGCAACGCAGGAAAGACCTTTGCGGTTGTAGCGCAAGAGTACATAGCTTCAAACCGTTCTCGGATGGCTCCCTCGGTTCGTCTGAAAGGTGACTATGACGCAAACCGCAACAAAGAGAACACCAGCTTGAAAAAAGAAAAGTATCTTCAACGCATCCAAAGTTACCCGGAATTTTCTGAAAAAGCGATTGGGACGATTACCCGGCAAGACTGCGATGCAGTCATTCACTTTCTGGAAGATAGTGATGCACGCGTTTACAAACGTGCGGTTTTGAAGCCAGAATCTAAAGAGTTCAAAACGGTGTCTTGCCCTAAAATTGCGAAAAACTGCACCATCCGAGAGGAAACCATTGAGCGGATTTTCCGTGGTGAAACGGTTTCTTTGGACTCGGCACAACAGGTGGCAGCGGCTTTGGGCAAGACCGTTGAACAGATGTTTGAGGTAGAGATTGATCGTCGTCCCATGACGAAAAAGACGATGCGAGAGTACAATCTGTTCATTCGGTCAGTTCTGAACTACGCCAATGACAACTATGGAACTTCACTTCAAATGCCAATGATAAAGGCATCTGGCCGGAAGAGTAGATCCGTAGACTGCTTACATAACGATGAAGTAGAAGCCTTACAAACGGCTTTGAAAGAGTGCTCCATGCTGGAAAAGGCAATCGTTTTGTGCCTGCTGAACACTGGTGTCCGGCGTGGAGAACTGGCTGGTCTTACATGGAAAGATGTGAATTTCCGTGATGGAACAATCCATGTGTCAAAATCTTTGTTGGTTTTCCCTAATTATGGCTATCAGCTTACCACAACGAAAGAAAGCAACATCCGTGATGTGGATGTTGCCCCGGAGTTTATGGCCTTTTTGGAGGACTATCACGAACAGTGGAAGTCCAGAAAAAAGCTGATGGGTGCAAGCTGGCAGAAAAATCTGGAAAAGAAAGGTGCTAAGTACGCACAGTCGCTTCTGGATTTGCGTGGGAATGACTTTGTGATCTGCAACGACTACGGCTTTCCCATCAACCCCGACAGCTATGCAGCACTGGTGCGCCGGGTCGGGAAAAAAGCGGGCATCGAAAAAATTCACCCGCATATGTTCCGGCACACCTTCGTCAGTATCCTGCTGTCCAATCCCAACATCGGTGTGGCAACGGTAGCCGCAGAAGCCGGACACGCGCAACCCAGCACGACCCTTGCAATCTATACGCAGGTCTACGACAGGCGGCGTGATGAGATTCGGAAGCAGATGAGCAAGGAACTGTACAAGTGAGATTGCTCCATCAGGCAAAAGAAAAAGCACGAGACGCAAAATCTCGTGCTTTTTTGGTGGGCCATGAGGGATTCGAACCCCCACTGGAGCGGTTATGAGCCGCCGGCTTTAACCGTTAAGCTAATGGCCCTTATGAAATTTGAACGTACCTGTGAGGGACGTTCAAATGACCCTTCGTAGGTGAAAAGTAGGTGAAACCGTTTTTTTGAAGATTGAAACTTCAAAAAACAACGGAAAATCGCTGTTTAGAAAAGGTGGAAATGGTAAGGTCTGGCGGTTATGAGCCGCCAGCTCTGACCAGCTGAGCTACTGGCCCGCAGGGGTGCTGCATTGCTGCAACACGCACTAGTATAACAAAAACCGCGCAAAAAGGAAAGCATTTTCCGCAAAAATCATTTGGTGCGGTGGGCATCCAGCTTTTGCAGCATAAATTCGTCCAGCATGGCGGGCGGGAACAGCGGCTCTTTGTAGCCAAAGGCCTCCCGGATAAAGATCAAAGTCACCACGGTCTGGCGGCCGGGGTCCAGCCGCAGGGTGTACAAAGTGTCCAGCGGCTGCTGGCTGGGCTGGTGCAGCGTCAGGTGCAGCAGAAAGCTGCCGTCGTTCTCCCGGCGGCACTCGTAGGCAAAGAGGTCAGTGTCGCTGCGGGAGTCCAGACGGTCAAAGCACTCGTCCAGCGCAAGGCCGGTGCGGAACTCGGACAGGCCGGCGGGGCCGTACTGGCTGCGGCGGGTTGTCTCCCGCCGGGAGAGCAGGTACACGATGATGCCCAGCGCACAGGCCAAAAGACAGACGGAAACGACAGCGTTCATGGAAAGACCCTCCCCAAAAGAGTTTTCCTTATTGTAACACAACCTGCGGGGGTTTGTGCTATAATATTTACAATTCTTTTTTAAATTTTTCTGCAAACCGGGCGCAAACGCCCGGGGGAGGGCTTCATGAAGCTTAAATTTACACGCAAGACATGGTATTTCTTTTTGCTGGCTGCAGCGGCAGTGTCCATGCTGGGCGGCTTTGCCGTGCTGGGCGGGATGGATTTTTCCGGGCTGGAAATGATCGTGTTCTGCCTTACCGGCATCGCGGTGCTGTTTCTGGCGGCGCAGAAGGGCGCACCGGCAAGGGAAAAGCGCAACTACACCGGCGTGTTCGTGGTGCTGATGCTCAGCAAGCTGGGTGCCAGCGGCTGGGCGGGGGATATCTGCTCGGCGCTGGTGTGGCCTGCGCTGCTTGCCACCGAGTACGAGCGCGGCAAGCCCATCCAGCGGCAGTTGCAGCTGGTGAGCGCCGCCGAGGTGCTGCGGCTGGTGTTCTGGATGCTGACCAAGTACGCGGGCATGAGCGGCCTTGCCTTCTGGACAAATATCATGTTCGTGCTGCTGACCTGCGCCCGGGGCTGGGCGGGGCTTACCCTGTATAAGACGCAGGAGGAGACCCTGTGACCCAGCGCCGCAGGACGTCTAAAGCCAAGGCAAAACGCCGCTTTGGGCGCAGAGCCTTTCTGACCGGTGCGGGCGCAGCTGCCTGTGCTGCGGCGGGGTGGTACCTGCGGCAGAAAAGCGATGCAGACCACACTGCCGCCTCCGGGCAGGATACACCCCCGGCACCCAACCCTGCCCTGCCCGCCGGGGAGTGGCGGGCGGTGTGGGTGAGTTATCTGGACTGGGCGCTGCTGGATTTCTCCACCGAGGACACCTTCCGCGCCGGGGCGGCGCAGCTGCTGGACAATTGCGCCGGGCTGGGGCTGAACACTGTGTTGGCACAGGTGCGCCCCTTCGGGGATGCACTGTACCGCAGCAGTTTGTTCCCGTGGAGCCATCTGTGCACCGGGGTGCAGGGCAAGGACCCCGGCTTTGACCCGCTGGATGTCTTTCTGACCGAGGCGCACCGCCGGGGCATCGGGGTGGAGGCGTGGGTCAACCCCTACCGCCTGCGCTCCTCGGCGGCGATGCCGCCGAATCTGGCAGAGAATAATCTGGCCAACACCCACCCGGACTGGCTGTGCACCGCCGGGGAGGGGCTGTACCTGAACCCCGCCGTGCCTGCCGCCGCAGACTATGTGGTGCAGGGGGTGGCAGAGCTTGTGCAGAACTACCCGGTGGACGGCATCCACTTTGACGATTACTTTTACCCCACCACCGATGCCGCTGTGGACGCGGCGCAGTTTGCGGCAAGCGGCGCAGCCGACCTTGCCGCGTGGCGGCGGCAGAACGTTACCGCGCTGGTGGCGAAAGTGCACCGCACCGTAAAGGCGGCAGACCCGACCTTGCGGTTCGGCATCAGTCCGCAGGGCAACCCGGACAACGACCTCGACCAGCAGTACAGCGATGTGACCGCATGGCTGGCGGCGGGCGGGGAGGAAAAGGTCATTGACTACCTCTGCCCACAGGTGTACTGGGGCTACGGCTTTACGCTGCACTCCGGAAGCACCCGCTTTGCCTTTGAAAACATCGTCCCGGCGTGGCTTAGCTACCCCCGGGCGGGGGATGTGGCGCTGTACTTCGGGCTGGGCGCGTACCGGGTGGGCACCGGGGACGGCGGCGCGAACCCGGACAGCGTGTCTGGCTGGAGCACCGGCAGCGCGCTGGCGGCGCAGGTAAAGGACTTACGGCAGCAGGCGGCGGGCGGCTGGGCACTGTACCGCTACGGCAGTCTGTTCGGGCCGGAGGCTCCCGCACTGGCCGAGGCCGAGTGTGCAGCGCTGCGGGCGCTGAATCCGTGAAAATTTGTGCAGAAACAGGCGGCAAACCGCACAAAATAAATGCAGGTATCTTGTGCAGAGCGGCAAAATGCGGTATACTTACCCTGTATCTGTCTGTTGGCAGAGACGCACGAAAAAGAAAAGTTTCTTTGTTTCTATGAGGAAAGCTATGAAGATGAAAAAACAGCTTTTGGCACTGCTGCTGGCGGCGGTGATGGTGCTTAGCCTGACCGGCTGCAAGGAGACCCTGAAAAAGGTAGCGCAGAAGGTGACAGGCCACTCCGAGGAAGTGCAGGAGGAGGACACCACCCGCTGGGCGGAAGCCACCACCGACCCGCTGATCATTCAGGGCATTGCGGATGCCTCGGCAAAGTATGCCACCGCCACCGCAGACGGCTGCCTGTACGCGGTGTTCAACGGCATCTGGAGCCGCAACACCGGCTACTTTACCGTGCCGGGCGGCAGTTTGAACATCATGGCCTGCGGCACCGCCGAGGGCACCCAGAAGTTCAAGGTGGCACTGTGGAAAAAGGTGGACGGCGGCGCAGAGTATGTGCCGGACAGCACCTACTACGTCAAGACCGATGGCACCGACTACCGCTGCACCATTTCCGGGCTGGACCCAGCGGCGCAGTACCGCGTGACCATCTCCTATGATTCCAGCCGGTACTACCTGTACGGCCTGATGAAGGTGGAGGGCATTGCCGGATGACGAACCAGACGAAAAATTCAATGCTGCTGATGCTGTGCGCCCTGATCTGGGGCACAGCCTTTGTGGCGCAGAGCGCCGGCTCCGGCATGGGCGCGTTCTCCTTTCTGGCAGGGCGCAGCTGGATGGCGGTTCTGGTGCTGATCCCCACGGTCAAGGCGTTTGACGCCTTGCACCACCGGCAGGGCAGGCCGGACGGCAAGCCCAAAACGACGGCAGAGCGCAAGCTGCTGCTGAAAGCCGGGCTTGTGTGCGGCACGCTGCTGTTTTTAGCCAGCGCGGCGCAGCAGCTGGGCATCACGCTGGACCCCTCCACCGCAAAGGCGGGCTTCCTGACCGCCATGTATGTGGTGCTGGTGCCGGTGTTCGGCCTGTTTCTGGGCCGCAAGGGCAGCGCACAGCTGTGGGTGAGCATGGCCATTGCCGTGGTGGGGCTGTATCTGCTGTGCATGAAGGACGGCTTTGGCAGCATCCAGAGCAGCGATGGGCTGCTGCTTTTGTGCGCGGTGCTGTTCAGCTTCCAGATCATGGCGGTGGATCATTTCTCCCCGCAGATGGACGGCGTGCGCCTGAGCCTTGTGGAGTTTTTTGTGGTGTCGGTGGAAAGCACCGTGGCGGCGTTTTTGTTCGAGCAGCCTGCCATGGCAGAGTTTGTCACCTTCGCCGGGCCCATCCTGTACTGCGGCGTGATGTCCAGCGGCGTGGCCTACACCCTGCAGATCTTAGGTCAGCGGGACCTGAATCCCGCCGTTGCCAGCCTGATCATGTGTCTGGAAAGCGTATTCAGCGCCCTGGGCGGCTGGCTGCTGCTGCACCAGAACCTCTCCTTCCGGGAATCTACCGGCTGCGTGCTGCTGTTTGCCGCCGTGGTGCTGGCGCAGCTGCCCCTTGGCCGCCTGATGCGGAGCAAGGCCTGAGATGCCGACAAAGCCGTGCACCCAGCTGCGCAGCGTGGAGGGCATCCAGTACGAGCTGGTGCGCAAAAAGGTAAAGCAGCTGCATCTGCGGGTGCGCAGCAACGGCACCGTGATGGTAAGCATCCCTTTGACGGCCAGTCTGGAGCAGGCTGACCGTTTTGTGCTGCAAAACGCCCAGTGGATCCGGGATACCCGGGTGAAGAATATCACGAAGCTCAACAAGGACAACGCCGACCTGCCGGATAAAGCCACGGCGCTGGCCTACTTTACCGCCATGAGCGATAAGGTCTACCCGGCCTTTGCCGGGGTGCTGGGCGGGCAGAAGCCTATCCTGAAAGTGCGCAGCATGACAAGCTGCTGGGGCGTGTGCTGCCCGGCTAAGCGGCAGATCACCTTTGCCTTGCAGCTGTATAACCAGCCTCCTGCGGCGCAGATCTATGTGGTAGTACACGAGTACTGTCACTTTTTGCAGTTGAACCACAGCCCAGCCTTCTGGGCAGAGGTGGAAAAGCTGCTGCCGGACTGGAAAGCCCGGCGGGAGCTGCTGAAAAGATAATCTATCGTAAAAACGGAGGGAAATTCCCTTGGAAAACGAAAAAAAGACCGGCGATAAATATTCCAAGCTTGCCGGCAATACTTTGATCTTTGCGATCTCCAGCTTTTCGTCCAAGCTGCTCACTTTGATCGTACAGCCCTTTCTGACCTACGCCATGGCGGAGATCTCGGATCTGGGTCTGTCCAAGATCCTGAGCCAGTACGCAAACCTGCTCATCCCCTTTGTGTCCATGGGCATGTCCAACGCCATCATCCGCTTTGGTCTGGACAAGGGCAACAGCGAAAAGCAGGTGTTCACCAACGGCCTGCTGACCATTCTGGGCGGTTTTGGCATTCTGGTGCTGTGCTGGCCGGTCACCCAGTTTTTGCCGGATATGGCGCAGTACGGCCTGCTGATCTACATTTATGTGCTCATGAGCTGTCTGCGCACCCTGTGCACCCAGTTCGTGCGCAGCCGCCAGTGGAATAAGCTTGTGGCAGTGGACGGCGTGCTGTGCACCGTGGCGACCATGGCCTTCTATGTGCTGTATCTGGTGAGCTTCAAGTGGGGCGCAAACGGCTATCTGCTGGCCATTATCAGCGGCGACCTGACCAGCGTGCTGTTCTTGCTGTTCACCGGCAAGCTGTGGAACTATGTGGAGCTGAAGGGCGTCAACAAAAAGCTGTGGCGGCAGATGCTCAACTTCTCGCTGCCCATGATCCCGGCGCAGATCAGCTTCTGGATCATCAATGCGTCCGACCTGTTCTTTGTGCGCGAGATGTGCGAAGGGCTGGACGGCCGCACCGGCAACGCATGGAGCGGCCTGCTTTCCACCGGCTACTTCCTGCCCACCATCCTGACCACGCTGGGTCTGATCTTCTACGATGCGTGGCAGCTTTCCGCCGTCACCGAGGAGGAAGGGCGTGCGCGGTTCTTTACCCAGATCTTCCGCACCTATTCCAGCGTGCTGTTCTGCTGCGCGGCGGGCATTATCTGGCTGTGCCGCCCGGTGATGCACGTCATGAAGTCCAACTATTACTACGCATGGCACTTTGTGCCGTTCCTCGTGCTGGCTTCCACCTGCAGCTGCTTCAACCAGTTCATGAACAGCGTGTACGTTGTGACCAAAAAGTCGCAGCGCAGCATGGTCACCATGATGGCGGGTGCCATCAGCAACTGCATCATGAACTATTTCTTCATCAAGCTGTGGGGGCCTGTGGGCGCGACCTATGCGTCCTTCCTTGGCCTTGCGCTGGTGTTCACCCTGCGTGCGGTGGACGCCCGCCGCATGATCGGGATGCGCGTCCACCCGGCGCGGGTGCTGGCAAATGCCGCCGTGCTGGTATTTGAAGCCTTTGTGCTGCTGGCAGAGCCGCCGCTGTACGGGCTGTGGACGGGGCTGATCACGCTGGTTATCATCCTGTACAACTTTGCGGGCGTATGGGCCATGGCGAGGGTGCTGCTGCCCCGCCTGCTGGGCCGTCGGGGCAAGGCGTTGGTAGCCGCCGTGGACGGCTGGCTGAAGCCGAAAAAGGCGTAAAAATAATTATTTTAATTTTGGGGTTCTGAAAAGCCTATGGCTTTTCAGAACCCCTTTTTATGAAATGTTTTTACAATTTATGGAACTTGCTCAAGTTTTTTCCTTCTGTGGATTGACGGAATGGCCTCAAAAACGTATACTATAAATATATCTTACACAAAAGTGTACAAACAGGATACAGACGAAAGGCGGTGGACATCATTCTCAGACGATCGCTCCCCAAGCTGCGGGAAAAGCTTTTGGAGGCGCTGCAGGCGGTGCTGCCCATTGTGGCCATTGTGCTGGTGCTCTGCTTCTCGGTAGCACCGGTATCGCCCAGCATCCTGCTGTGTTTTTTGCTGGGTGCTGCCATGATCGTGGTGGGCATCATGTTCTTTACTCTGGGTGCAGAGATGAGCATGACCCCCATGGGCGAGCGGGTGGGTGCAGTCATCACCCGCAGCCGCAAGCTGCCCCTCATCCTCGTGCTCGGCTTTTTGCTGGGCTTCCTTATCACCATCTCGGAGCCGGACTTGCAGGTGCTGGCAGATCAGGTGCCCTCTATTCCAAGCGGTACGCTGATCCTCTCGGTGGCGGCGGGCGTGGGCCTGTTTCTGGTCTTTGCCTTCCTGCGTATGCTTATCGGCGTTGCGCTGCCGAAGCTGCTGGTGCTGTTCTATGGGCTCATCTTTCTGCTGGCGGCCTTTGTGCCCAAGGAGTTCCTCGCTGTGGCGTTTGACTCCGGCGGCGTGACCACCGGCCCCATGACCGTGCCCTTTATCATGGCGCTGGGCGTGGGCGTTTCCGCCATCCGAGGCGACCGCCACGCGGCAGATGACAGCTTTGGTCTGGTGGCCATGTGCTCCATCGGCCCCATTCTGGCGGTGCTGACGCTGGGCATCGCGTTCCGCGCAGCGGACAGCACCTACATCCCGCCTGTTCTGCCGGAGGTGGCAGACTCGGTGGAGCTGTGGCAGCTGTTCCGGGAGGGTCTGCCCACCTATCTGGCCGAGATCGCCCGCTCGCTGCTGCCCATCGTGCTGATGTTCGGAGCCTTTCAGCTGATCGCCCTGCGGCTGGACCGCCGCACGCTGGGGCGCATCGGCGTGGGCCTTGTGTATACCTATATCGGCCTTGTGCTCTTTCTGACCGGCGCAAACGTGGGCTTTATGCCCGCCGGTAACTATCTGGGTCAGGTGCTGACAGGCGGCGGGATGCGCTGGGTGATCATTCCCATCGGGATGCTCATCGGCTACTTCATCGTCAAGGCCGAGCCTGCGGTCTATGTGCTGAACAAGCAGGTGGAAGAGGTGACCGACGGTGCCATCTCGGCGCAGGCCATGGGTCTGGCGCTTTCCGCAGGCGTGTCCATCTCGGTGGGGCTTGCCATGGTGCGGGTGCTGACCGGCATCTCCATCCTGTGGTTCCTTGTGCCGGGCTATGTGTTCGCCATCAGCATCTCCTTTGTGGTGCCCAAGCTGTTTACCGCCATCGCGTTTGACGCGGGCGGTGTGGCTTCCGGCCCCATGACCGCAACCTTCCTGCTGCCGCTGGCGCAGGGTGCCTGCGTGGCGGTGGGCGGCAATATCGTCACCGACGCCTTTGGCGTGGTGGCGATGGTTGCCATGACCCCGCTCATCACCGTGCAGATGATGGGATTGGTGGCGCAGCTGCGCACCCGCAAGGCACGGACGGCGCAGCCCGCTGCGGTGCTTGCCACCGTGTTTGCGGACCTGCCGGATGACGCCATTATCGAGCTGTAAAGGAGGCAGAACGTGAGCAGTTTGTTTTTGATGATCACCATCACCGACCGCCGCTCTACCGATGGCTTTTTGCAGCTGTACAAAAGCCACGGCGTAACGGTAAGTATGCGCACCGTGGGCTCCGGCACGGCGGTGCAGGAGACGCTTTCCACCCTTGGGCTGGAAAAGACCGAAAAGGCGGTGCTGCTGGCCGTGGTAACGGCAGAAAGCTGGCAGAAGATCCAGAAGGATCTGCGCCGCAAAATGCAGATCGATGTGCCGGGCACCGGCATTGCGTTCATTGTGCCGCTGAGCAGCATTGGCGGCAAACGGGCGCTGATGTTCCTTACCGAGCACCAGCCCCTTACATGGAAGGAGGAGAGCACCTTGAAGGATACCCGCTACGAACTGCTGCTGGTGGTGGCAAATCAGGGCTACACCGGCTCCATTATGGATGCTGCCCGCACCGCCGGTGCAGGCGGCGGCACGGTGATCCACGCAAAGGGTACCGGCATGGAGGGTGCAGCCGCCTTTCTGGGCGTGGAGCTGGTGAACGAAAAGGAGCTGGTGCTCATCGTCAGCCGCACCAGCCAGAAGAACACCATCATGAAAGCCATCATGGAGGGGGCAAACCCCAAGGCGGGCACCATCGTGTTCTCGCTGCCGGTGACCGATACCGCCGGTCTGCGGCTGATGGAAGAGGACGAAGCCCAGCCGGAAGCTGCCCTGTGACCCCTTAAAAATTGACCCCAATATCCGCATTTATCGCCGAAGGCTTGATAAATGCGGATATTTTCGTTATCATAGTAGAAGATACTTCAACTATAAACAAAGGAAGATGCAGATGACGCAATTAACACGCAAGCAACAGCAGCTCTTCAACGCACTGTCCATCGTGGTGGGCAACGCGATGTATGCGCTGACTGTGGTATTATTCCTGATGCCCTCCGGCCTTATCACCGGCGGTGCTACCGGTATCGCACTGGCTTTCAACAAGGTCACCGGACTGCCGGTGTCTGCAGTGCTGTTCGTGGTCAACGTGGCCATGCTGCTGCTGGGCTGGTGGGTGCTGGGCCGCCGCTTTGCCCTGAATACTATGGCAAGCACGGTGCTCAGTCCCTTTTTTATGGCGCTGTGGGAGCGCTTGCTGGGCAATCTTGTACTGACCGATGATCTGGTGCTGAACACCGTATTCGCGGGCTTTGGCATCGGCATCTCGCTGGGCATCACCATCCGCGCCGGTGCTTCCACCGGCGGTATGGATATCCCCCCGCTGGTGCTGAACAAGTGGTTCCACCTGCCGGTGTCCAGCACCATGATGGTTTTCGACTTTATCATTCTGGCGGCGCAGGCGGCCTTCAGCCCGGTGCGGCAGTCCCTGTACGGCGTGGTGATGGCTATCATTTACACGGTCGTGCTGGACAAGGTGCTCATGCTGGGCACCACCCGCACCGAGGTGAAGATCATCAGCGCCAAGTCCGACGAGATCTGCGCCGCTATTTTTGCGCAGCTGGACCGCGGCGTGACCATCCTACACGGCGAGGGCGGCTACCTGCGGGAGCCAGAGTCGGTGCTGCTGAGCGTGGTCTCCAACCGGCAGCTGCCAAGGCTGGAAAAGCTGGCGCATACCATCGACCCCACCTGCTTTATGATCGTGAGCCACGTTACCGAGGTGAGCGGACGCGGCTTCTCGCTGGAAAAGAACTATCAGGCGGAGGGGTAAGCGGATTTCCCCAAGGCTCTTGCAAAACTGCCCCGGTTTGGGGTATAGTATAGAGGAACAGTAGGTTATACTGTATCTCACCCAAAACAGAAAGGAAAAGCTATCATGTTTGATATTTTCAATATGCTCAAAAAAGAGGCACACACCGCACCCAAGCAGGTGACCCGCGATACCATCATCGGCGACATTCTGGATATGGACCAGACCACCGCACCCTACTTTATGGAGATCGGGATGCACTGTCTGGGCTGCCCGGCCTCCCGCGGAGAGACCATCGAGGAAGCCTGCGAAGTGCACGGCGTGAACTGCGACGAGCTGCTGGAGAAGCTGAACACCCATCTGGCAGCCAAGAAGGCCTGAGTGCTGCCCACACTGGATGCGCGTCTGACCGCAGCGGCAGAACTGGTGCGCCCGGGACAGCCGGTGGCGGACATCGGCTGCGACCACGGCAAGCTGACGGCGGTGCTGGCGGCTTCGGGTAAGTACCCGAAGGTCATCGGGGCAGACCTGCGCCCCGGCCCGCTGGCCAAGGCAAAACAGACGCTGGAAAATGCAGGTTGTCTGGACCGCGCTGAGCTTCGGCTCGGCGACGGTCTTTCTGTGTTGTCTGCCGGGGAGGTGGGCAGCATCGTGCTGGCGGGCGTGTCGGCGCAGACCACATGGGAGATCATTGAGAAAGCGCCGTGGGTGTCCGCTGTGGGCGGGCCGCGCCTTGTCATGGTGCCCGCCACCCGGCACAGTGAGCTGCGCCGCTGGCTGTGGCAGCATGGCTTTGCTCTTGTGGCCGACCGTCCGGTGCAGGCCGCAGGCCGCTGGTATGCGGTGATGGCGGCAGAGTACACCGGCGAGGTGACAGAGCCCACCTTTACCCAATGTCTGCTGGGGGACACCGCCCGCTGGCCGGAGGGCGCGGGTTACGCCGCGTGGCAGCGGGCAAAGCTGCCCCGGATGCGGCTGGGCGTGCCGGACGGCAGCCCGCTTGCCGCAGAGATGGATGCCATTCTGAAAGAGGGAAACTGAAATGACCACGGTACAGCAGGTATACGAAGGAATGCAGCGGCTTGCCCCGCCGGAACTGGCAGAGCACTGGGATAACCCCGGCCTGCTGGTGGACTGCGGCGGCGCTGTGCGCCGGGTGCTGGTGACGCTAGACATCACCCCGGAGGTGGTGGCAGAGGCTGCGGCAAAGCAGTGCACGGTCATCGTGGCGCACCACCCGGTCATCTTTGACCCGCTCAAGCGGCTGTGCCCCGCCGATGTGCCCTATCAGCTGGTGCAGGCGGGCATTTCCGCCATCTGTATGCACACCAATCTGGATGCCGCCGAGGGCGGGGTGAACGATGTGCTGGCGGATCTTTTCGGCATCCGGCAGCGCACCGCCTTTGCAGACGGCTGCGGCCGGGTGGGGGAGATCGACCCCATCACCGTGCCGGAACTGGCCGCGCTGGCGCAGCGTAAGCTGGCTGCCCTGTGCAACGCGCCGGACACCGGCGCAGCGGTGCAGGTGAAGTTTGCAGATGCCGGAAAGCCGGTGCACCGGCTGGCGGTCATCAGCGGCGCGGGCGGCAGTCTGTTTGCCGAAGCCATCGCCGAGGGCGCGGACTGTCTGCTGACCGGCGAAGCCAACCACCACCATGCGCTGGACGCCAAGCGGCTGGGGCTTTCCCTGATTGCGGCGGGGCATTACGCCACCGAGTTCCCGGTGACCGCCGCTGTGGCGGCTGCTCTGCGCACCGCCCTGCCGGAGCTGGAGGTGCTGGTAAGCACCGAGAACCGCGACCCGTATACTTATTTATAAAAAGAGAACCCTCTCCGTCATTGCTGCGCAATGCCACCTCCCCCGAAAGGGGGAGGTCTTTCAGCATAAAACGAAAAACTGGCAACGCCGCAGGCGACTGAGAGGGTTATAGATAAAACGAGGTAAACACTATGGCACTGGATGCCGCGACACTGGCGCTGACGGCGGCGGAACTGAAAGCCACCCTGACCGATGCCAAGATCGCAAAAATTTTTGAACCGACCCGGGATGAGCTGGTCATCACCCTGCGTACCCGCACCGATACCTATGCCCTGCTGCTGTCTGCCCGCAGCGGCTCTGCCCGGGTGTGTCTGACCGAGGAGACCTTTGAAAACCCCGAGACGCCGCCCTCCTTCTGTATGCTCATGCGCAAGCACCTGACCGGCGGCAGACTGCTGGATGTGCACATGGAGCCGGGCGACCGCATCGTCTACTTTGATTTTCAGTGCACTAACGAGATGGGCGACCTTGTGCGCAATACCCTGTGTGCTGAGCTGATGGGGCGCTACTCCAACCTTGTACTGGTGCAGAGCGGCAAAATTATTGACGCCCTCAAGCGGGTGGATTTTGAGGACAGCGACGTCCGGCAGCTGCTGCCGGGCTTGCCCTACACCACGCCCCCCAAGCCTGCACGGCCGGATTTTCTGCTGGTGAGCAGCGCATCCATCGTGGCAGCGGCCTGTCAGCGGGAGTTGCCGGTGGCAGATGCTCTGAACAAGACGGTGGCCGGTGTAGGGCCGGTGGTCTGCCGCGAAGCCGCATGGCGCGCCTTTGACGGCGAACACCTGCCCGCCAACGAGCTGACCGATGCCCAGAAGCGCAGCCTGATGGCGGCGATCGACGAGCTGAAGGAACTGCACGCGCAGGGCGGCTGTCCGTGCAGCGTCACCGCACCGGACGGCAAGCCGGTGGAGTATACCTTCTTCCGTCCGCAGCAGTATGGCGAGCAGTACACCATCCGGGAGTGGCCGTCCTTCAACGCGATGCTGGAGGGCTACTACGCCGAGAAGGACCGCGCTGAGCGGCTGCGCACCAAGAGCAAGGAGCTGCACAAGGCGGTGCACAATATGTACGACCGCGCTCTGCGCAAGCAGGCAGCCCGGCAGGAGGAGCTTGCCGCCAGCGGCAAAAGCGAAAAGCTGCGCCTGTACGGTGAGCTGCTGTCCGCCAACCTCTATCTGGCGCAAAAGGGCATGAAGAGCCTGACCGTGCCCAACTGGTACGACGAGGGCAAAGAGGTGACCATCCCGCTGGATTTACGGTTCAGCCCCAGCCAGAATGCCCAGAACTTCTTCAAGAACTACAAAAAGAAGCAGACCGCCGCCCGGATGCTGGTAGACCTGCTGGCAGAGGGCGAAAAGGAGATCGCCTATCTGGAAACGGTGCTCTACGAGGTGGAAAGCGCCTCCGGCGAAGCCGCGCTGAACGAGATCCGCATGGAACTGAAAAATCAGGGGTACCTGAAGTACTACAAGCAGCGGGACAAAAAGCAGAAGCCTGCGGACTTTCTGCGCTATACTTCCAGCGACGGCTTTGAGATCTTGGTAGGTCGCAACAACGCCCAGAACGATAAGCTCACCCTGCACACCGCCCGGGGCAAGGACCTGTGGTTCCATGTGCAGAAAGCGCCCGGCAGCCATGTTGTGGTCATGAGCCGGGGCGAGGACATCCCGGACACCACCAAGCAGGAAGCTGCGGAGCTGGCGGTCATCCATTCCAGCGCCTATAAGGCGGGCACCGGTGCCAAGGTGGCAGTGGACACCACCGAGGTGAAGAACATCTGGAAAGCAAACGGTGCCAAGCCCGGCATGGTGCTGTACGAGGTGTACACCACCGTCTACATCACCCCGCGCGAGGGGTTGGAGGAACAGCTGAAGAAGAAATGATTTGAACTGCGCGCCGCGCTGCTCTGCGCATCTTCAGCGGAAGAAAACTTTATAATTTCAGACTGCCGGAGCGTCCGCGGACGCTCCGGTAGTCCATTTTCACGGGCGGGGGTTATCCTATATAATAGGTATAACCCCCGCCTTTCCCGCCCATACTGATGCTGCAAAGGGAAGCGGGGGAGTTTTCCACCGGCAAAAAGCGCTGAGATTGTGCATCTTGCACAGAAAATGCGGCTGTTGACAAAACAGAGAAAATAAAAAAGAAAAATCGTAATTTTCTGCAAAAAACACTTGCCAAATAGACGAAGATGTGATAAAATATCTCTCGGCTGCAAAAGGCTTGTGCGATACAAGTCGTGCAGGCCAGCGATATGCGTTGATGCGGGAGGTTGTCATCCGGCGATAGCTGCGATGGGTTATTTCCGCGGAGTATGTCCGATCTTAGAACCGGGCGAAAAAATTACTGACAGCGATGGAATACGTTCCCTCGGCAGAGAAGTTACTCCTCTGCGAAACGGGCGGAACCAATGTTCGGATTTGATTTGCTAATATGTTTCCGGGAGAACTGCCATGCGGTTCACCGGTTTTTATAGTGCCAAATCGAGGAACACCCGGAACTGTGTAGAGCAATTTATCGGCTCGCCTAGGGCAAAAACAATTTTTCAGGAGGCGTAAGCAATGGCAGTCAAAGAGAAAATCAGAATCCGTCTGCAGAGCTATGATGCTCAGCTGATCGATGCCGCAGCAGAGAAGATCGTGGAGACCGCAAAGCGCACTGGCGCTCGCGTGTCTGGCCCCATCCCCCTGCCCACCGATCGTGAGGTCGTTACCGTTCTGCGCGCTACCCACAAGTACAAGGATAGCCGCGAGCAGTTCGAGAGCCGCACTCATAAGCGTCTGATCGACATTCTGAAGCCGTCCAACAAGACGGTCGAGGCTCTGATGAGCCTCCAGCTCCCCGCTGGCGTGGACATCGAGATCAAGCTGTAAACCACACACGATCAAATTCGATGCCCTCGTTTCCCGAGGGGTCATGTTGGCAGTGACGTGCGCTGCCAACCAATAACCTTTACAGGAGGAAAAGAAAATGGTTAAAGGCATTATCGGCAAGAAAGTCGGTATGACCCAGCTGTTCGATGAGAGCGGCAAGGTTATCCCCGTCACCGTCATCGAGGCAGGCCCCTGCACCGTCGTGCAGAAGAAGACTGTCGAGAGCGATGGCTATCAGGCTGTTCAGCTGGGCTTCGGCGAGGTTTCCGCCAAGAAGGTCAACAAGGCAGCTGCAGGTCACTTCAAGAAGGCAAACGTTGCCCCCAAGAAGACCCTGCGTGAGTTCCGTCTGGACGACGTTTCCGCAATGAACGTTGGCGACATCCTGAAGGCTGACGTCTTTGCAGCAGGCGACAAGGTTGACGTTGCAGGCGTTTCCAAGGGCAAGGGCTACCAGGGCGTTATCAAGCGCTTTGGCCAGCACCGTCTGCGTGAGAGCCACGGCACTGGCCCGGTGGCACGTCATGCAGGTTCTATGGGCGCTATTTCCAACCCCTCTCGCGTGTTCCCCGGCAAGCGCCTGCCCGGCCACATGGGCTGCGTGCGCGTTACCGTGCAGAACCTGACCGTTGTCAAGGTTGACACCGAGAACAATCTGATCGCTGTCAAGGGTGCGGTTCCCGGTTCCAAGGGCACCATCATCACCCTGGCCAACAGCGTCAAGGCGTAAGGAGGAAAGCTACAATGGCAAAGTTTAATGTAGTCGATATGAACGGTCAGCACGTTAGCGAGATCGAGCTTTCCGACGCCGTGTTCGGTATCACCCCGAACGAGAAGGCTGTCCACATTGCTGTGGTGAACTTCCTGGCCAACCAGCGTCAGGGCACCCAGAACACCAAGATCCGCATGGAAGTTTCCGGCGGCGGCAAGAAGCCTTGGCGTCAGAAGGGCACCGGCCACGCTCGTCAGGGCTCCATCCGTGCTCCGCAGTGGACCCACGGCGGCGTTGCTCTGGGCCCCAAGCCCCGCAGCTACAACTACCACATCAACAACAAGGTCAAGCGTCTGGCTCTGCTGAGCGTCCTGTCCGACAAGGCTGCCAATGGCAACATGGTCGTCGTTGACAAGTTCGCTTGCGACGAGTACAAGACCAAGGCCGTGGTCGCTATGCTGAACGCTGTGGGCGCCGGCAAGAAGAACCTGCTGGTCAACGAGACTGTCGATGCAAAGTTCGTCAAGAGCGCTGGCAACATCGCCGGTGTCAAGACCACCTTCGCAGGCAGCGTGAACACCTACGATGTGCTGAACGCCGACAAGCTGATCATCAGCGTCGACGCAGCTAAGAAGCTCGAGGAGGTGCTTGGCTAATGAAAACCGCACATGATATCGTCCTGAAGCCGGTCATTACCGAGAACTCCATGGCTGGCATCGCTGACAAGAAGTACACCTTCAAGGTCGCTACCGATGCTACCAAGGTCGAGATCGCTCAGGCAGTTGAAGTTCTGTTCCCCGGCGTCAAGGTCGCTAAGGTGAACACCGTCTCCGTCCGTGGCCGCTTCCGCCGTCAGGGCATGCACGCTGGTTACACCGCTGCATCCAAGAAGGCTATCGTGACCCTGACCAAGGACTCCAAGGAGATCGAGTTCTTCAACAGCATGGTCTGATAGAACCCGCCGAGGGTTCCTCTATGGGGATATGACCCCGATAATAATTCATAAGATAAACAAAGGAGAATAGCACAATGGCTATCAAAAAGTATGGCCCCACTACTCCGGGCCGCCGCGGCATGACCGTCACGGATTACAGCGTCCTGAGCAAGGTCGCTCCTGAGCGCAGCCTGCTGGAGCCCATGAAGAAGCACAGCGGCCGCAACAACACCGGTCGTATCACCGTCCGCCATCAGGGCGGCGGCAACCGCACCAAGTATCGTGTCATCGACTTCAAGCGTCAGAAGACCGATATCCCCGCTACCGTCAAGACTCTCGAGTACGATCCGAACCGCAGCGCATTCATCGCTCTGGTCGAGTACACCGACGGCACCAAGAGCTACATCATTGCTCCCGATGGCCTGAAGGTGGGCGACGTGGTCGTCAGCAGCAAGTCTGCCGATATCAAGCCCGGCAACTGCCTGCCCTTCGAGAACATCCCCGTCGGTACCATCATCCACAACATCGAGCTGTATCCCGGCCGCGGCGCTCAGCTGGTTCGTTCCGCTGGCAACATGGCTCAGCTGATGGCTAAGGAGAATGGCTACGCTCTGGTTCGTCTGCCCTCTGGTGAGATGCGCAACGTGCCCGTGAACTGCACCGCAGTCATCGGTCAGGTTTCCAACATCGACCACGAGAACGTCAACCTGGGCAAGGCAGGCCGCAAGCGCCACATGGGCGTGCGTCCCGGCAGCCGTGGTACCGTTATGAACCCCTGCGACCATCCCCACGGTGGTGGCGAGGGCCGCGCACCTGTTGGTC